>Ga0307477_10000090_pt1 | contig 133609 bp, 117 predicted proteins | sample atmos_gasesECM2C_FD_203316 | JGI IMG/M metagenome (GOLD analysis project Ga0307477, IMG submission 203316) | Hardwood forest soil microbial communities from Morgan-Monroe State Forest, Indiana, United States - atmos_gasesECM2C_515 | ecosystem: Environmental > Terrestrial > Soil > Temperate... | reverse complement strand
GGCGATGTCGCGCTGGTGCTGGGCGCAGTTCCCCGTCACCCGCCGGGCCCGGATCTTGCCGCGGTCGCTCATGTACTTGCGCAGCATGTTGACGTCCTTGTAGTCGACCCACACCGCCTTGTCCCGGCACAGCGCGCACGGCTTCTTCTTGGTACGGCGCGCCGCGTCCTTCGGGCCACGACGACTGGTGGATCGATCGGAGTTCCGTGCCATGCCTAGAACGGCTCCTCGTCGAAGCCGTACCCGCCACCACCCTGTCCGGCCCCTCCCGACACCGAGGCACGACCGGCCGGCGCCGCGTCCGACGGACCGCGTCGCTCGTTCTTGGTGACCTGGGCGGTGGCCCAACGCAGGCTGGGTCCGATCTCGTCCGCCACGACCTCGACCTTGGACCTCCGGTCCCCGTCGGGGGTCTCCCACGAACGCTGCTCGAGACGCCCGGTGACGATCACCCGCGACCCTCTCCCCAGGCTCTCCGAGGCGTTCTCGGCCATCTCGCGCCAGCACACGACGTCGAAGAACGAGGTCGCCTCTTCCCATTCCTGGGTCTGGCGGTTCTGCCACCGGCGGTTGACGGCCAGCCCGAACGTGGCCGTCGCCTGGCCGGTGGGGGTGAACCGGAGCTCGGGGTCCCGCGTGATGTTGCCCACCAGTACGACGTTGTTGCCGTTCGCCATGTCTTCCTCCCTGTCCGGTCAGCTCGCGCCGGCGCGGCGGGCCGGAGCGGCCGACGGCTTTCGTGCCCTCGTCCCGCCCACCATGTCGGGCAGCCGGATGATCTTGTGCCGCATGACCTCGTCCGCCAGGACGAGAAAGCGGTCGAGCTCGGCGGACGCCTTCGGTTCGGACACGAACTCTGCCACCACGTAGTAACCCTCGCGCTTGTGGTGCATCTCGTACGCGAAGGCGCGCCGACCCCAGCGGTCCACCGCGCCGGGAGTTCCTCCGTTCGACCGCACCACCTCGAGGGCCCGGTCCAGGACACCCTGGATGGCGGTCTCCTCGACCTCGGGGTCGAAGATGATCATCGTTTCGTACGGCCGCACGCGCCGCTCACCTCCCTCCGGACCCGGTCGTCAGGCGACCGGGGCCCCGTGCGTCACGGAGCAGGGTCAGGGTCTTCGGCCGGACGAGCTGACACCGGGTCCGGCCGGGGGCCATGGTACCCGACGACCCGGTCGGGCCTCTCGGCGCCGGGCGCCGGGGGCGAGCTCGTTCAGGCGGCGCCGAAACACGCCACCGTTCAGCGCTCCGGCTGGAGCTCCGGTGGGAGGTGGTAGCTCTCGGCGTCGGAGGGGAATTTCCCCGAGCGCACGTCGGCGGCCCAGGCGCGCACCGCGTCGGTAGCCACCGCACCGAGGTCGGCGTACCGGCGCACGAACTTCGGCGCCTTTCCTTCCCGGAGCCCGAGCAGGTCGTGGAACACGAGGACCTGGCCGTCGCACCCGGCACCCGCGCCGATGCCGATGGTCGGCACCGAGACCTCCTCGGTCACCCGCGCCGCCACGACGTCGGGGACGCCCTCCAGGACGATGGCGAAGCACCCCGCGGCGGCCAGGGACTTGGCGTCGTGCAGGAGCGCCTCGGCCGCGGTGGCCTGCTTCGCCTGCACCTTGTACCCGCCCATGGCGTGCACGGACTGCGGCGTCAAGCCCAGGTGGCCCATCACGGGGATCTCTGCGTCGAGCAGCGCCTCGATGACCGGAAGCCTGACCCGGCCCCCCTCGAGCTTGACCGCCTCCGCTCCCGCCCGCACCAGGGTGGCCCCGTTGCGCACCGTGTCCTCAGGGGACAGGTGGTAGCTGAGCCAGGGCATGTCGCCCACCACGAGGGCGCGCGGCGACGCCCGGCCGACCGCCGAGACGTGGTGCGCCATGACGCCGACGTCGACCTGGAGGGTGTCGGCGTGACCCAGCACCGCGTTCGCCACCGAGTCGCCCACCAGGATGAGGTCCACCCCGGCGGCGTCGGCGATGTGCGCGCCGGGCGCGTCGTACGCAGTGATCATCACGAGCGGTTCGCTCCCGCTCGAGCGCTTGCGGGAACGGACCTCGGGAACGGTGACCTTGCCCGTCATGGAAGGACCTCCTTGCCGTCCAGCGCACGTTGGCTGCCGGCGGCGTCGGGACCTGAGACGCCCCAGTATACGTTGCAGGCGTGAGCGCAACCGGGCCCGTCGAGCCGTCGAGCCGGTGCGGCAGCTGCGGCGCCCACGACGACGATCTCGAGCCCGTCCACCGGGTCTATCTCGACATCGACGAGCTCGGTCGGGTGTGCGACGTCAGGGTCCTGCCCGACACCGAGTGGTGGTGCCCCGCCTGCCGGGTCACGTACCCGAACGACCCCGTGGCCGGGGCAACCGGTTCCTGACCGGGCGTTCTTGTCGACATGGCGCACCCGCCCTACGTCATCGACTACCGCGGGAGCTTCCACCTCGACGCCTCCCCCGAGGAGGTGTGGGAGTCGATCGAGCACGGCGAGCGCTACGAGGGCTGGTGGGCGTGGCTGCGCGAGTTCCGCTTCGACGGCCCAGGTCTGTACGACGGCGTGGTGCTCCACGGGCTGGTGTCGCCGCCGGTGCCCTACCGCATGCGCCTCACCGTGGTCCTCGACCACTGCGTCCGTCCGAGCAGCATCGACGCCACCGTGCACGGCGACCTCGAGGGGACCGCCCACCTCTCGCTCGACCCCGACGCCGGGGCGACCCGGGCCGAAGTGGCGTGGACGATCGAGATGATGCAGCGGCCCATGCGCCTCGCGGCGCGCGTCGCCCCGGGCGTCATGCGCTGGGGGCACGACCGCGTCGTGGAGGCCACGGTGGCGAGCTTCCGCCGGCACCTCGCCCGGTGACGCGCCCGGTGACGGGGGCCCGACGGTGACACCTCCCCGGCTGAGGTCGGTGGTGCTCAACGCCGCCGACGCCCGGGCCCTGGCCGAGTTCTACCGACAGCTGCTCGGGTACGACTACCGGCCCGGCGACGAGGTTCCTCCACCGGGCGCACCCGATCCCCGGGGCCGGGACTGGCTGGTCCTCCTCGACCCGGCCGGACGGGCCCGCCTGGCGTTCCAACAGGTCCCCGGGCTCCCGCCGTCCACCTGGCCGCGTGACGGCGTGCCCCAGCAGCTGCATCTGGACCTGAGTGTCGCGACCGTGGACGCGCTCGTCGAGCAGCACGAACGCGCCATCGCACTCGGCGCCCGCCTGCTCCTCGACCGGTTCGACGACGCGGACGAGCCGCTCTACGTCTATGCCGACCCGGCCGGACACCCCTTCTGTATTTTCGTGGTGACCGAGGGGTAGCCGGGCCCCGACGCGGCCGCGACGCGGCCGCGACGCGACGTAGCCCTGACCCGCTTCGGCTCAGGTCAGCCGGGCCACCGCCAACGCGGTTGCCAGGGCCACCACGCCCCACGACATGGCTCGCAGGGCGCGTTCGAGCGGGGCGAGGAGCACCTCGGTGGCGAGGGCGCGGGTGGTCCCGTCGGATGCCTCGAGGACGCCGTCCACCCGTCGGGTGCTCCTCCGCAGCAGGCGCGCCGGGGTGCTGAGGGCGCGCTGGGCCCACGACAGCCCGGCGGCCCCGCACGCGGCGAGCACCGGCGCGAGGGCGATCCGGTCGGTCTCGGCCACGTACGCAGTCAGGACGGGGAACGCGCCCCACGCCAGCGCGAACCCGGCATCGGTGTGGACCACGCCGCCGAACAGCTCGGCGTTGTAGGCGACGACGAGCAGGGGGCCGACGACGATGAACGGCACGAGCCCCGGCCCCACCCGCACCACCCCGGCCACCCCGAGGGCGACCGCCCCGGCCAGGCCCACCGCCGTCACCGCCAGCAGGACGGCGTCCGGGATGGCGGTGCGCAGGGGGCGCCCCTGGTACTCGTCCAGCGCGTGGGCGGCGACCCCCACCGCGAGGAAGAACCCGAGGACCGCGCCGACGAGGCGGGTCACGTCGACCCGGGGCGCGAGCGACGCCCCGATGACGACGTACGCCAGGTGCCACGCCGTGTACGGCGGGTGCAGGAGCGTCCACCAGTCGCGCCACCCGCCGCGGGCCGCGGCGTAGAACGCCGGGCGCGCCGCGCCGTCAGCCACGTTTGGTCCCCCACATGACCAGTCCTCCGCCCAGGCTCATCCGCCTCACCGTGACGTCGGTGAACCCCGCGGCGCGCCACGTCTCGGCCGTCCACTCGAGCGGGTAACGCCGGTAGTGGGCGGAGATGTTGGGGCCCAGGAAGCGCCCGACCCGGAACCACTCCCGTCCCCCCGTGGCCGCGCCGGCCAGGGGGAGCACCACGCGCGTGTAGGCCCACCACCACGCCCGCCAGAAGGCGCTCCGGGGCACGAGGAACTCGAGGTTGGCCACCACCCCGCCCGGACGGGTGACCCGGGCGAGCTCGCGCAGGGTGGCGGCCGGGTCGTCCACGTAGCGCAGGAGGTAGGTGAAGGTGAGGGCGTCGAACGTGTCGGGCCCGAACGGGAGCTGCTCGGCCCGGCCCACGGTCAGCTGGACCCGGCCGTCTGCTCCGGCCCGCGCCACGTTGCGCCGTCCGGTGCGCACCATGGCCTCGGTCAGGTCGACGCCCACCACCCGCGCCCGGGTGCGCGCCGCGAGCTCGAGTGCCACCCCGGCCGTTCCGGTGGCGACGTCGAGGACGAGTCCCGGGCCCGACTCGGCCACGGGCCGGACCATGGCCCGGCGCCAGCGCCCGTTCTGGCCGAGCGACAGCCATTCGGCCAGGCGGTCGTAGCGCTGCGGGAGCGGCGAGAACAGCTCCTGCGCGAATCGGTTGTCCCGCCCGTGGGGCGCGGTTCGGTTTTCGCGCCCCTGTCCCACCGCGCCGTCCCCCTCTCCCGGCGAGACTGCAGGCGCCCGCTCGTGGCTCACGGTGCGACAATCGCACACGTCGCACGCCACCGCCCGGGGAGGATGCCGTGGCCGGCAGTCGCTTCGACGTGGTGGTGGTGGGCTCGGGCCCGGCGGGATCGGTCGCCGCGCTGGTGCTCGCCCGAGGCGGGGCCGAGGTCGCGCTCGTCGACAAGGCGGCCTTCCCCCGCGACAAGGCGTGCGGCGACCTGGTGGGCCCGCGCGGGGTGGCGCTGTTGCGCGACCTCGGGATCACCCCGCCGGGTGCGGACCTGCACGTCACGGACATGTCGGTGGTGGGACCGTCCGGGCACTCCGTGCGGCTGCCGTGCGTGGAGGGGGACACCTACCCGGGGCTCGGCTTCGCCCTGCCCCGGTTGGAGTTCGACGCCGCCCTGCGCACCGCGGCGTTGGAGGCCGGCGCGCACGCCGTCACGGGACGCGCCCAACGGCTGCGGCTCGACGGCACCAACGCCGTGGACGGAGTCGACCTCGACCGGGGCGACCCGGTGCGCGCCCCCGTCGTCATCGGCGCGGACGGCGCCACCTCCCTGGTGGGCGAGCAGGCCGGGCTGGTGGACCCCCGGCGCGCCCTGTGGGGCTTCGCGGTGCGCGCCTATCTGGACGAGCCGGTCGAGCTCCCCACCATCGTCCTGTGGGAGCAGGCCCGGGGGCGCCTCTTTCCCGGCTACGGCTGGATCTTCCCCGGGCCCGACGGCCGGGCCAACGCCGGCCTCGGGCTCGGCACCCTGTCGGACCGGCGCGCCGGGGCGACGGCGGTGCGGAGCCTGCCTGCCTTCTTCGACCACCTGCGGACACTCGGATTTCGCGCCACAGGTGTGGGATCCGACGGGACCGGATCCGACGGGCCCCCCGGCGCCACGTCCCCGTCACGGCTGGGCGGGTGGCTCAAGATGGGCATGGTGGGCACGACGCCCGCCGCGGGCGGCGTGCTGCTCGTGGGGGATGCGGCCGGACTGGTGAACCCGCTCCAGGGTGAAGGCATCGCCCAGGCCATGACGAGCGCACGAGCCGCGGCCGACGCCGTCCTCGCCGGCCCCGCCCAGGCCGCGGCGCGCTATCGCAGCTCGTTGGCCGGCGCCCACCTGAAGTACGACCGCGTGGCCGCGGCCGTGCACGTGACGCTGGTCGGACGACCCCGGGCGGCCGCCGCGGTGGGAAGGCTGCTCACGTTCCCCGGAGTGGGCCGGGCGGTCTCCGGTGGCTGGGCCCTGTACTGGAACGAGCTGGTCGACGGGGCGCCCCCCGGCCGCGCCCGGACCACGGCGACGGCCGCCGCGTCGCTCGGACGGGCCCTGACCCGCCGCACCGCCACGGCACGCTGGTTCGACCGGGTGGTCGCGCCGGTGACGGAGGCCTCAAGAGGCGTCCGCCAGCGCGGCGGGCCGGCACCTGGTGCACGGCCGGTACCCGGCGGCGACGGCCGCGTCGACGGAGCGAAAGCGCGTTTCGTGCACCGCCGAGATGCGAATCGCGTGGGCGCACGACGGCACGCAGAACACGCCGGTGGTGTCGCTTCCCACGAAGCGCACCCCTGACGCGGCGAGCCGCTCGAGCCGGTCGAGGTCGACCCCCTCCGCGCCGAGCAGGGCGCGCTTGAGCGGGACGCCGAGCCCGTACTCGCCCACGTGCCCGTCGCTGCGCACCACGCGGTGGCACGGGATGAGCACCGGGACGGGGTTGCGGCCGAGGGCGGAGCCGACGGCCCGCACCGCCCGGGGACGGCCGATCTCGCGCGCCACCCATCCGTACGGGCGCACTTCTCCGGGCGGGATCTCCAGGGCCTTCAGGAGCACGGCGCGCTCGAACGCGCTCAGACCCGACAGGTCGTAGCGGAGCTTGTCCGCCCGACCGGTGCGCAACCCGGCGGCCAGTCCGGCCGGGGGACGGGACGCGGGGCGCGCCGCACGGCCGGTGCGCTCCTCGTGGTCACGGGCGAAACGGCCCTCGTCCCCGTCGTACAGGGCGCTGGGGGCGACCGCGCTGATGCCCCGGTCGTTGAAGGCGACGAAGAGCTCCCCGGCCGGCCCGTCCACCCGGACGAAGGAGTCGTGCTCGGCCAGTCCGAGCCGGTCGAGCACCGCGTCGACGAAGCCCTCGGGGGCCCTCGTCCGCAGTCCCTCGAGCAAAGTGGTGGTGGTCATCGAGCCTCCTCGTGGTCGGGGACAGGTGGAGCGGCGCCGGGCGCGTCGCGCCCGTCAGAGGAGCGGGCGAGGTCGCGCAAACGGCTCATGCCGCGCGCCACGTTGGCCTTGGCCGTGCCGACCGGGCACTCGAGCACGGTGGCGATCTCGGCGTGGGTCAGCCCGGCGATGTGGTGCAGGACCACCGGCACGCGGTGGTGCTCGGGCAGAGCGCGCAGCAACGCCGTCAGGTAGCGGGCGTCCTCTGATCCCTCGGCTTTCGACTCGGGCCCGGGCGCGGTGTCGGCCGCACGCTCGACACCACGGTCCACGGCACCGTCGGTGACCCGGTCGGAGGCGGCGCCTCCCGACGAATCGAGGCCGGCGGTGGAGGGCCGGCGCCCGGCGGTGCGCAGTGCGTTGCGCCACAGGTTGAGGGTGATGGCGACCAGCCACGGCCGAGCCTTGAGCGACCGCACCCGGTCGGCGTCGAACCGGCGTAGCGCGCCGTAGGCGCGCACGAACGTCTCCTGGGCGATGTCGTCCGCGTCGGCCCGGCACGCACACAAGCGCAGCGCCGCGCTGTACACGGCGTCGGCGTGGGCCCGCACGAAGTCGCCGTACCCACCGTCGAGGTCGGCCGACAGCCGCTCGAGCACGGCTCGGTCCCCGCGCACTGGGCCCTCGCGCACTGGGTCCCCGAGCACTGGGTCCTCGCGCACTGGGTTGCTGCGCACTGGCGTCACGATCTTTCAACCCCGCCGAGGCGGAATTGGTTGCACCCTTGACCGGACTGGTGGCGATCGGAGCAGCTTGATGCGTTCGGAGCAGCTTGATGCGGCGGGCGGCGGGCCTTCAGCCCGGTTCGTCTCCCACGTCCTCCCCGCCGTCGTCCCAGGCCGTCCCGCCCGCCAGGGCCGGGTACGACGTCACCACGAGAATGAACAACACGAACGTGATGACGTGCACCGACGTGCACCACAGACAGATCGCCTTGATGCTGAACAGCTCGGCCGACAGCAGGTAGATCACGAAGCCCATCCCGCCCACGACCATGAGCAGGCGCAGCTGGGCCAGGCGCCGCTGACCCGCCCGCCACAGCGGGGGGATGCTCAGCACCACCATGGCGGTGAAGAAGAGCAGTCCGAGGAGCGCCACCGGCGCCCCGAACAGCTTCGATTGCGCACTCGTCGTGACCTTGGTGCAGTCGATGGCGCCCCCGCCGGCGGGACAGGAGAGGATCCCTCCGGTGTAGTGCTCGACCGTCAGGTACATCGACACCCCGAAGCCCACGAGCGACAGCACGAGCGCGGCGTACGGACGCCACCGGGGGACGGCACCGACGTCGTCGAACTCGGCCACCATGTCGTCGTCGTCCGATCGGTCGTCGTGGTCCGATCGCGCCTCGAGGTGTGCCTGTGCCACGTGCGCCTCAGCTCAGATGCAGCTTGGTCGCCGCTTGGTGCACGGCATTGGTGGAACAGACCGACGCGGGCTGCTGGCCGGTGAGTGCGCAGACCGAAGCGGTGAGGTAGTTGGAGGTCCCCACGATGCCCTGGGTGACCGGGTCCTGGGGGTTGGACAGCCGGGACGCGATCTCCTGGTGGCTGAGACCCTCCAGCACGGTGGGGTCGTAGCTCGGTCCCGTCACGAACGCCTTGTTCCCGAAGTCCATGAACGGGTACCCGGTGCGGATGCCGAGGAGCTGGGAGTAGTGCGTCCACAAGTTGCTCTCGCCCTGCGTGAGGCGCTGGAGGATGCCCCTCGTGCCGAGCCCGTGGGTGTCGTTCGTCTCGTGCTCGACGGTCACGAAGTCGACGTACGGGCTCGTGTAGGTCGACTGGTAGAAGGAGAACGTCGACACGGCGGGGGGAGTGTCCCACGGCGACGACGTGGTCTCGCTCAGCCCGCTGAAGGTCCCGAACTTCGCCATCGTCATGATGACCGCCCACCGCTCCGCCCCGCACAGGGGGCAGAACTCCGCCCCGATGAACAGGACCTCGGGCTTGCCGTTGGAGGTGAGGGCGGGCTGGTTCTTGACCACCGAGGGGGCCGAGACCCCCGAAGGCGTGAGGACCGCGCCGGCGATCGAGTCGGGGACCGAGGTCACCTGGGACACGAGGGACGCCGGGGCGGGGAACCGGGTCGGAGCCGTGGCGTTGGTGTTGTTCGACCCGCCGCCGGCCACTTTGACGATCACCAGGGCGAGGACGATGACCACGACCACGCCCACCGACACGAACGCGATCGTGGTGGGCGAGAAGCGCCGGGGCGGAGCCGAGGTGATCCTCATGTTCTGACGGGGCGCGCCGGCTTTCCCGCCGCCGCGTCCGCCGGGGGGTGGCTTCCCCTGGGGGCGCTTGCCCGGGGCGGGCGGGCGCTTGCCCTGGCTTGCCCGGGGCTGCGGACGTTTCGCCTGGGTCGGGTTGCGCCCCGGCCCGGGACGTTGGCCCGATCCCTTGCCGCCTTGTACGGCGCTCATCGCGCCGGGCTCATCGTGCTGAGACTCGTCGTGCTGAGACTCGTCGTGCTGAGGCTCATCGTTCCGGGCTCATGGTTCTGGCTCATGGGTCAGTCCCCTTGTCGCGTCCCGCCGGTGGCGAACGGTCAATGCTGCCGCACCGACCGGCGTCGGTGGGCGCGCCGGGTGGCAGCCGCTCGGGTCGGCCCTCAGGCGTTGCTCCGCCCGAGTCGTCGAGCGGCCATGCGGTGGCGCCCGCCGGCCGGGTACATGCGGGCCAGGTGGTTCCAGGCACAGTGCGGACAGACCTCGACCACGTAGCACGCCACTTCGTCGGTACGGCGGCACAGGCGCGCCAGCTCGGCGGGGGTCGCCGGGCACCGGCCGTTCGGAGGAAGCCGCGGGCCGAAGACGTAGGTCACGTGGACGACCTGCGCTTCCTCGCAGATCGGGCAGTCCTCGGGCAGCGTCACCCCGACGTTGCGCGCCGCGCGCAACAGCTCGGGGTGCGCGTCGCACACGTCGACCCGCGACAGTCGGCCCTTGCGGAATTCGCTCACGACCGCGTTGCGGGCCAGGCGGTATTCCACGCGTCCGCCCGTTCCCGTCACGGGGAACCCACGCAGCGCGGACGGCCCGAAGCTCATCGGCACAAGGGTACCGTCGCCGCGCCGCCAATCACCGTGCGACCGCGCCGTCGTTCACCTGCCGGTCGCGCTCGGACCCGCGCCACCGCGCCGCCCTCTCGGGTCTCCTCCAGGATCTCGTCGTCAACGGGAGGATCTGGGTTCCTGCGGAACGATCCCGGGCGCGCCCCGGCGGGCATCCACTCACAGGCCCCGACCCCACCTCGGTCCCTCCCACCGTCTTCCGCCCCCACCGTCTTCCGCCCCCACCGCCTTGCGCCCCCACCGGTCCCGGCCTCTCGAGCGGTGGACGTCCGGCAGCCGGACGAGCGGGATTGGGCCGGACTGCTAGCTGTAGTTGTGTCTTGCCCGACGTATCGGTACGATATATCTGCGATGCATTCGACCGACCGTCTCGACCCTGCCCCCGGGAAGGCGGGCTAGGTGCTGGAACTCGCCATCCTCGGGCTGCTCCGGGAGCAGGCCATGCACGGGTACGAGATCCGCAAGCGCCTGCGGGACGAGCTCGGCCTGTTCTCCAACGTCTCGTTCGGGTCCCTCTACCCGGCGCTGTCGCGCCTGGAGCGCTCGGGCGCGGTGGAGGCGGCCGAGGACCCCCGCCTGGCCGCGTCCCCCGCCCCCATGACCGGGTCGCTCTCGGGGGAGCGGGCCGTCTTCCGCGCCCGGCGGGCGAGCAGCGGCCTGGGCCGGCGGGGCCGCAAGGTGTACCGCATCACCGAGGAGGGCCGGCGCCAGTTCGCCGAGCTCCTCGTGAACGAGCGGGCGGCCGGCACCGACGACGCCCGCACCTTCGGCCTGCGCCTCGCCTTCGCGCGCCACCTCCCTCCTCAGGCGCGCCTCCGGCTGCTCGAGCGGCGGCGGGCCCAGCTGCTCCAGCGGCTGTCCGACGCCCGCGTCGCGGCCGCCTCGGTCGAGCCTCGCCTCGACCCCTACGCACGATCGCTCATCGAGCACACCACCGAGTCCACCGAGCGCGACATCTCGTGGCTCGATCGCCTGATCGAGTCCGAGCGTGCCGAGCGCGCCCGGGAAGGCCCCGCACCGTCACCCGTCGGGGTGCAGGCGCGGGCCGGGGGAGAGGCCCCCGCGCCGTGAGATTCGGGCAATGACGGTCCGTGACGAGGGAGAAACGACGATGAGCAGCGTCAAGGTGGCGATCGCGGGCGTGGGCAACTGCGCCAGCGCCCTGGTGCAAGGGGTCGAGTACTACCGGGACGCGGCCCCGGGCGACACGGTCCCGGGGTTGATGCACGTCGAACTGGGCGGGTACCACGTGCGCGACGTGCAGTTCGTGTGCGCCTTCGACGTGGACGCGGCCAAGGTGGGCACGGACCTGTCCAAGGCCATCTTCTCCGGCCACAACAACACCGTCCGGTTCGCTCCGGTCGGGCACGCGGACGTCACCGTCCAGCGGGGCCCGACGCTTGACGGACTCGGCACCTACTACCGCCGGAACGTCGAGGAGTCGCCGGTCGAGCCGGTCGACGTGGCCCGGGCGCTCGTCGCCAGCCGGGCGGACGTGCTCGTCAGCTACCTGCCGGTCGGCTCGGACGAGGCCCAGCGCCACTACGCCCAGGCGTGCATCGACGCCGGCGTGGCCTTCGTCAACGCCATCCCGGTGTTCATCGCCTCCCACTCCGACTGGGCGCGTCGCTTTCGCGACGCCGGTGTCCCGATCGTGGGCGACGACATCAAGAGCCAGGTGGGATCGACCATCGTCCATCGCGTCCTGACCCGGTTGTTCGAGGACCGCGGGCTGGCGCTCGACCGCACCTACCAGCTCAATTTCGGCGGGAACATGGACTTCATGAACATGCTCGAGCGCGAGCGGCTCGAGTCGAAGAAGGTGTCCAAGACCCAGGCCGTCACCTCGCAGGTGGAGAACTACGTGCTCGACGCCGACGACGTGCACATCGGCCCGTCCGACCACGTGCCCTGGCTACAGGACCGCAAGTGGGCGTACATCCGCATGGAGGGGCGCAACTTCGGCGACGTCCCCATCAACGTCGAGCTCAAGTTGGAGGTGTGGGACTCGCCCAACTCGGCCGGGGTCATCATCGACGCGGTGCGGTGCGCCAAGCTCGCCCTCGACCGCGGCATCGGCGGCCCGCTCGTCGGCCCGTCCGCCTACTTCATGAAGTCGCCGCCCGTGCAGTTCCACGACGACGAGGCGCGCCGGCTGGTCGAGGCGTTCGCCGAGGGCGACCCCGGGCCGGTGTGGCCCGAGAGCTGAGACTTCGGCCGGTTCAGCCGGTTCGGCCGGTTCGGCCGGTTCAGCCGCGGCGCTCCGCCCACCACTCGTCGAGCTTCCGGTAGGCCTCCGCCTCCCCGACGAGCCCTTCGTCGAGCCTGAGATCCAGGAGGAACGCCAGGGCCTCGCCCACCTCCGGACCCGGGGGGATGCCGAGGTGCTCCATCACCTGGCGCCCGTCGAGCTCGGGCCGCATGGCGTCGAGCTCCTCCCGGGCGCGCAGCTCCGCGATCCGCCGATCGAGCTCGTCCATGCGCTGCGCCAGCGCCCGGGCCCGGGCCGCGTTGCGGGTGGTGCAGTCCGAGCGGGTGAGCTCGTTCAGGCGCTCGAGGAGGGGGCCCGCGTCACGCACGTACCGGCGCACCGCCCGGTCGGTCCACCCGAGCCGGTAGGTGTGGAACCGCAGGTGCAGCTCCACCAGGCGCACCACCACCTCGATGTCGTCCTTCGGGTAGTGCAGCGCGGTGAGCCGGTCGCGCGCCATGCGCGCCCCGACGACCTCGTGGTGGTGGAAGGTGACGCCCCCCGGGCCGAAGGCGCGGGTGCGGGGCTTGCCGATGTCGTGCAGCAGAGCGGCCAGCCGCAGCAGGCGGTCGGGGCGCGTCTTGTCGACCACCGCCACGGTGTGCGCGAGGACGTCTTTGTGCCGGTGGATGGGGTCCTGTTCGAGGGCCAGGGCGGGGAGCTCGGGCAGGAACTCGCCCGCCAGGCCGGTGTCGACCAGGAACCACAACCCGGGCGAGGCGCGCCGCACCACGACGAGCTTGTCGAGCTCGTCGCGAATGCGTTCGGCCGAGACGATCGACAGCCGGTCGTGCATGTGCCGCACCGCGTCGACGAGCGCGTCGTCGGGCTTCAGGCCCAACGCCGCGATGAAGCGTGCCGCGCGCATCATGCGAAGCGGGTCGTCGCTGAACGACTCCTCGGGCGACAGGGGGGTGCGCAGCCGGTGCGCGGCGAGGTCGTCGGAGCCGCCGAACGGGTCGATGAGCTCGAGATCCGGGAGGCGCAGCGCCATGGCGTTGACGGTGAAGTCCCGGCGCGACAGGTCGACCTCGATCGAGTCCCCGAAGGTCACGTCGGGCTTGCGCGAGTCGGGTCGGTAGGCCTCGGCCCGGTGCGTCGTGATCTCGAAGCGCTGCCCGTCCTTGGACAGCCCGACCGTGCCGAAGCGCTTGCCCTGCAGCCAGACGGCGTCGGCCCATCGCGACACGATGCGCTCGACGTCGTCGGGCGGCGCGTCGGTCGTGAGGTCGAGGTCGCGGTCGTGGTCGTCGAGCGCCTTGGCGTCGGGGACGAACGCGTCGCGCACCGATCCGCCCACCAGGTAGAGGCGGTACCCGGCGTCCGCGAAGCGCCCGGCCAGCTCGGCCGTGGCCTCGACCAGGGGCTTGAAGCGTTCGGGGATCACCGCCGCCGAGGGTAGTGCCGGGTGCGTCGAGCCCTTTGACCCCGGGCGGGCACCGTGCGTAGGGTCCGGCGCGATGGCGCCCGTTCCGCCCCAACGCGCCGAGCGCGCCGCGCTGTGCGACCTTTTCGACGACGTGGGCCCGGCCGCACCGACACTGAACGCGGGGTGGGTGACGCTCGACCTCGCCGCTCATCTCGTCATCCGCGAGCGCAACCCGCTGGCCGGCCCGGGGCTCGTGATGGGGGGCCCGTTCGCGGCGTTGACGAGCCGCATCATGACGCGCACCAAGTCCACCCACTCCTACGCCGAGCTCGTGGAACGCGTCCGGCGCGGACCGCCGCCGTGGACCGCACCGTTCGACGCGCTCATCAACCTGGTCGAGTTCTTCGTCCATCACGAGGACGTGCGGCGGGGCCGTGGTGACAGCACACCCCGACCCGCGGCCGAGGTGGCTGAGGTGGAGGCGGCGCTGTGGCGAAACCTCGCTCGCGGCGCGCGGTTCATGACCCGCCCGGCGCGCGGCATCGGCCTCGATCTCGTCTCCGGCACCGGACAGGTCCTCCACGCACGGCCGGGCTCGCCCCTCGCCACGCTGAGCGGGACTCCGGGGGAGATCGTCCTGTACCTGACCGGCCGGCGCAGCGCAGCCCACGTCGAGCTCGGTGGGACAGCCGAGGCCGTCGCCGTGCTGCGCCAGGCGAGCTTCGGCCTCTAACGGGTAGCCGTTGCGCGGCGCGCTCGGCTGCACAGAGAGCGCGGCCGGGGGCCGATAGGCTGCGTCGCCGAGGTGGATCGAACCGAGGCGAGTGTCGTCTCCCCACGCGACGGTGCCCGCGTCCCCTACGCATCCGCCCGGCGCGGCGGACGCGGCCTCCACGGCCAGGGCGACCCGAGTGGCGCGCGTGGCACGCGTCGTCCGAGCCAATCGCCTCATCGGCGCGGCACGAGCCGGGTACTGGCGCCGGCCGGCCGCGGCACGAGCCGGGTACTGGTGACAGTTGGGCGAGGTTCCGCTCTCTTGACCGCGGTCGCGACGGCGGTGGCAGCCACCCTGGGGACAGCCGTCTTCGGCGCACTTCCTGCCGCCGCGGCGACACCACGCACCGACTCGGTGGCGTTGGCGGCCCAGTCCCCGTCGTGGATCGGACCGGACCCGGCCCACCAGGTCCTGGGGCTGGCGCTGCGGATCTCGAGCAGCGCGCCACGCCGGGATCTCGGCGTGCAGCTCACCGTGTACCACCACCTCGGAGACCGCTTTCACCTGAACGAAACGCTGACCGGGAGAGGGCTCGGCACCGTGGCGACCCGTTCTCCCGTGCTCGAGGTGCGGTCGCTTCCCGCGGACGCCGAGGGCAACGTCCGAGTGACGGTTCCCGTCGTCGGCGACACCGCGCCGGCGGGCGCGGGAAGCTGGACCGCCGACCTCGGATGTCAGCCGGGCGGGTGCGCAGGCGTCTACCCGGTCAAGGTCGCGCTCGTGAACACCACCACCCCGACCGCAACGAGCGCGTCGTTCGTGACCTACCTCATCTACGACAATCCGGTCGCAGGCAGCCAACCACTGCGTGTCTCCTCCGTCGTCCCCGAGGGCCTGCCGGCCGGCACGGCGGCCCCCAGCGGTCGTCAGCCGGGCCCGAAAGCGCGCGACGTGACGAAGCTCGAGGGGCTCGTCGCCTCGATCGCCAACTCGGGAGAAATACCGCTCACCCTCATCCCCGACCCCGCGAGCTTGGAACAGCTGACAGCGTCCGGACACGAACGCGTCGCGACCGCGATCGCCGGGCTCTCGGCGTCGGCGACCCGCCAGACCCTGGCGCAGTCGTTCGTCCCGGTGGACCCGACGGCTCTGGTCGACACCGGATTGGGCGCCGAGTTGAACGAGCAGATCCGTCGCGCCTCCCAGGTCTTCGACGCACTGTCGCCCGACGTCCGTGTCAGCAGGGACACCTGGGTCCTTTCCGGCACGGTCGACGCCGCGTCGTTGGCACAGCTCGCCACGACCTACAGCCACGTGGTGGTCCCTCCGGCCGCGCTGTCCGGTGCGCCCCCGTCCCGCACGACCACGCAGCCCTTTACCCTCACCGCGACACCGGGTGGGTCACCCGTCCCCAGCACTTCGTCGTCCAGTGCAACTCCCCCGTCCGCACCGGCGACGGCCGCTTCCGGGTCAGCCGGCCGGGAGGTGGCGGTCACCAGCGCCGTCGTGGATCCGGCGCTGGGCGCGCACCTCGCGGCAGGCGCGGGGAGCGATCCGGTGTTGGCCGCGGTGCAATTCCTCGCCGACGCCTCGCTCATCTACTACGAACTGCCGAACCTGAGCGCGCCGCGCGCGGTCATCGCGGCCGCCCCCACCGCGTGGGGGCCGGACCCCTCCTTCGTCACGACGATGCTGGCGGGGATGGTGGGCAACCCGGTGCTGTCGCCGGTGACGATCGACCAGGTCTTCCAACAGGTCGCGGTGGGAGCCGACGGGCAGCCGACGCAACGCCGCGTGGCGACACCGGGAACGGGCAGTTCTTCCCTGCCCGCCCGCAGCATCAGGCCGGCGCGTGCCAAGTGGCAGGCCTTTTCGAGTGCGGTGTCCGGCACCGCACCGGGCGACGCAGTGGCGCAGCGGCTCGACGACCTGCTGCTTCTGGCAGAGTCGAACGAGCTCAGTACGCGCCAGCAACAGAGCGGGGTCGCCGGGTTCAATGCCGCCCTCGACACGCAGCTGCACCAGTTGTCGGTGCGCTCCGACACCGTCCGGCTCACGTCGGGTGCCGCGAGCGTACCGATCACCGTCCTTCGCAATGCTCCCTACGCGGTGACCGCGGTCATACAGGTCACGAGCGACAAGCTCGTGTTCCCGCGCGGCGCGTCGGCTGCCGACGCACAGTGCAAGACGCCGGTCGTGCAGAGCTCGGCCGGGCGATCGAGCTTTTCCGCGGTGTGCGTGCTCGATCACGGGACGACCGCCGTCTACATCGACATGCGCTCCAGGGCGTCGGGTGACTTCCGGATCGACGTGACGGTCAGCTGTCCTCAGGGCGCCCTCGTCCTGGCGAGCGGGCATCTCACCGTCCGCTCGATGTCGACCTCGGCCGTGGCCATCGTCCTGTCGGCGGCGGCCGCGCTCGTACTGCTCGTGTGGTGGGCCCGGACACTGTGGCGCAACCGCTTCGGCCGCCGAGCCGCACATCGGCGCGCCGCAGCGTCGAGCACGGGAGAAACGAGTCCGTCGCGCGCCAGTACTCCCGAGGCGGAACCTGCGAAGGCGGGGTCTTCACAGGCGGAATCCCCAGCGGAGTCGACGGAGACGACCCGGAGTCCGACGTGAGCGCAGCTGGTCGACGGCCAGCGGCCCCGGCGCTCGTCGAGCGGGTCCCCGGGTTGCGTCGGGCGACCACGGTCATGGCGGTCGGCACCGGGCTGTCGCGGGCAACGGGAGTTCTTCGCATCTTCGCCCTCGCCTACGCGCTCGGCGCCGGGGTGGGCCCCGCGATCGGGCTGGCCGACTCCTACAACCTCGCCAACACCCTGCCCAACATCCTCCACGACGTGGTCCTGGGCGGCGTCCTGGCTGCCACCTTCGTCCCGGTGTTCGTCGAGCGGCTCACGGCCAGATCCGAGGACGAGGCGTGGGACGCGATCTCGGCCGTAGCCAGCGTGACCATGGTCGTGATCGCCGCGGCGTCGGTGGCGTTCCTGATCCTCACGCCATTCGTGGTGGACGCCACCACGGCGCTCAGCCACAACGCGCAGGCGGCGCAGAGCCGCCAGGTCGCCACCGACCTCTTGTACCTCTTCGTTCCTCAGCTCACCTGTTACGGGTTCATCAGTCTCGGCACGGCCTTGCTCAACTCCCGGCGCCGCTTCGGGGCTCCGATGTTCACGCCGGTGGCCAACAACGTCGTGCTCATCCTGGTGCTCCTCATCTTCGGGACGACGGTGCGGCGCGCCACGCTCGCCGGGGTGGCGCATCACCGGGGCCAGCTGCTCCTCCTCGGCTTGGGCACGACCGCGGGGGTGGTGGTCCAGGCCGCGCTGATGGTGCCCAGCCTTCGCCGGGCCGGCTTGCACCTCAGGTGGTCACCGCATTTCGGCCATGAGGCGGTGCGGAGGATCCTGCGGCTGTCGGGTTGGACCTTCGGTTTGGTGGCCGCCAACCAGATCGCCCTCGTGATCGTTCTCGCCCTGTCCGAGAAGGTCGGCAACGGCGCGGTGAGCGCCTACACCTACGCCTACACGTTCTTCCAACTTCCGTACGGCATCGTGGCCGTGTCGATCATGAGTGCGACCGCGCCGGAGTTGACGGCCCGCTGGACGACCGGTGACCTCGTCGCGTTCCGGCGCCGCATGGGGACGGGACTGCGCGCCATGCTCGCGATCGTCGTCCCCGCTGCCGCGGGCGAGTTGATCCTCGCCCGCCCACTCGTGGCTCTCGTCCTGGGCCACGGCGCAGCCGGCGGGCCCGGCGCCACCACCCAGACCGCCACGGCGCTCGCCATGCTGGCGCTCGGGCTCCCCGGGTTCTGCGTCTTCCTGTACGCGGTGCGGGTGCTGCAGTCGGTGCAGGACCTGCGCGCTGCGTTCTGGCTCTACGCCCTCGAGAACGCCATCAACATCGCGCTCGCCGTCGCACTCGCGGGGCCCTTCGGAGTGCGGGGCATCGCCCTGTCGATCAGTGTGGGGTACACCGTGGGCGCGTTCGCGGCCCTGGCCTATCTGCGCTCGCGGGTCGAGGGCCTCGGAGGCGAGCTCGTCGGGCGTCCGCTCGGCCACGTGCTGTTGGCGACGGTGGCCCTCGTCGTGGCGGCCGTGGCGGCCAGCAACTTCTCGGCCTCACAGACCACCCCCGGGCTGTTGGCGCGGGTCGTGTTCGGTGCGGGAGCGGGTGGCCTCGCGTACGTGCTCGCGGCGGGCGGACTGGCGCAGCTGGGGCGCCGGGGCGCACCCGGGCCCGGTCCGGGGGCGCGAGAAGGCGGACCGTCACCCGACGGCGACCGGCCCACGTCCGGCGCGGCACGTGCCCATGGTCACGTCGACGGTGCCAGCGGCGGCCCGGGCGGAGGCGAGCCGACGACCGGAACGCAGGACATGGCGGGGTCGAACGGGGACGTGCCGGGCCGATCGTCTCGGCGGTTGGGAAGGGGACGCCGGCGTCCCGCGCCGCCACCCAAACCCGAGCCGCTCCCCCCGGCGGGCCGACCGCCCCTGCGGCCGACGAGCCTGGGGCCGACCCGTGCCCCGGGACCTTCCCACCACGACCGTGGCAGAATCGACCCTTAGCGACCCGCTGTCCGCGTGCCGTCGCGCCCGTGGGACCGCATCCCATCGCCTCGAAGGGGACCCTTGATGCCCAACATCTGCGTCGTGACCGACAGCGCGTGCGACCTGTCGGCGTCGCTGGCCGAAGATCGCGGCGTACGAGTGGTTCCGCTCACCATTCGGTTCGGGACCGAGGAGTTCGTGGACCGAGACGAGCTTTCGACCAAGGAATTCTGGGACCGTGTCATCACGGGGTCCCAGACCCCCGAAACCGCCGCTCCCGCTCCCGGGGCGTTCCAACAAGCGTTCCTCGACGCGCACGACGGCGGCGCGACCGAGGTCGTGTGCATCACCATCTCATCGGGACTCTCGGCCACCTACCAGGCGGCATGCACCGCAGCCGAAACCGTGGCGGATCGAATCCCGGTGCGTGTGGTCGACTCGCTCACCGTCACCTTGGGCGAAGGCATCCTGGTCCAGGCCGCCCTCGACATGATCGGCTCGGGACAGGACGTCGACCATGTCGTCGACAGCCTCGAGGACATGAAGAAGCGCACGCACGTCTACGGGGTGTTCGAGAGCCTGGACTACCTGCGACGGGGCGGGCGTATCGGGGGCGCCGCCCACCTGGTCGGCTCACTGCTGTCGATCAAGCCGGTCATCGTCGTGCGCGACGGCGTGGTCGAGGTGGAGTCCAAGCAGCGGACGCGGACTCGCTCCCTGCACTACCTCGCCGGTAAGGCGATCGACGCGGGACCCCTCGACCGCCTCGCCGTGGCGAACGGCGCCGCGGGTGACATCGAGGAGGTCGTCGCGCTCCTCCAGCGCGCCGAGGTCGCCCACGACATGGTGCTCGGCGACCTGGGCGCCGTGGTGGGAAGCCACACCGGCCCCGGGGCGGTGGGCGTGTGCTTCACCCGGGCTCGCGCCTAGTCGACGTCGGCTCCGTCGTCGGGACCGGCCCCGCCTGATCCGGCGTCACGGTGCTGGTGGTGCATCACGTTGAGCGTCCGGAGGGCGGGGCGGCCTGGTCGGACACGCAGGCCCTCCGACTAACCTCACGCCCGTGAACGACCAGGCCAACCAACCGAGCGGCGCCGGCGCGCTGTGGAGGACGTCACCGGGGACGACCGCCCAGGACGGGATGTCGGGCGACTGGCCGGCCCGGGTCGCCGACACGATCGAGGGCGTCGTGGTCGGCGTGCACGACAGGGTGATCCGACCCCTGATGTTGATCGCCCGGGGCCTCGTGTTCGGCATCATCATCGGTGTGATGGCGCTCGCGTTGAGCGTCCTGGGCGCGGTCGCCCTCGTGCGCGTCCTCGACGTCTACGCATTCAAGGGGCGGGTGTGGGCGTCGGATGCTGTCGTGGGCGGGCTGCTGGTCGCGCTCGGCACCGTGGCGTGGGCGTTCCGCACACCCCGTCGGGCCAAAGGGGACTGAGGTGCCCGACCTGCACGACGTGGTGATCCTGGGCTCGGGCCCGGCCGGCCTGACCGCCGCGATCTACACCGCACGCGCCAACCTGGCTCCCCTCGTGGTCGAGGGTGAGCCGTCGTCCACCGGCGACCAGCCTGGTGGGCAGCTGATGCTCACCACCGACGTGGAGAACTACCCGGGTTTCGTCGAAGGCATCCTCGGGCCCGAACTGATGACACGGTTCCGGGACCAGGCGGCACGTTTCGGAGCCACGTTCATCACCCGCAAGGCGCAACGAGTCGATTTCTCGTCGCGTCCGTTCGGCGTGTGGACCCACACCCCCGACGGCGAGCCCGATGTGCGCGCCAAGGCGGTGATCGCGGCCACCGGGGCCCGGGCCCTCATGCTCGGGGTGCCCGGGGAGGAACGTCTGCTCGGACACGGCGTTTCCACCTGCGCGACGTGTGACGGGTTCTTCTTCAGGGACAAGACGATCGTGGTCGTGGGCGGGGGCGACTCGGCGCTCGAGGAGGCCATTTTCCTGACGCGCTTCGGAGACAGCGTGACGATCGTCCACCGGCGCAAGGGGTTGCGCGCCTCGAAGATCATGCAGGACCGGGCGTTCGCCAACGACAAGATCGACTTCCGGTGGGACACGGTGGTCACCGGGGTGCAGGGCGACGACAAGCTGTCAGGGGTCGCCGTCAAGAACGTGGTGAGCGGGGAAGACAGCTCCATCAAGGCCGACGGCCTGTTCATCGCGATTGGACACGAGCCCAACACCGGTGTCTTCCGCGGGCAGCTCGACCTCGACGACCAGGGGTACGTTCGCTCGACCGAAGGGACGCGTACCAACGTCGACGGCGTGTTCGCAGCTGGAGACGTCCAGGACCACGTGTACCGGCAGGCGGTCACCGCAGCCGGATCGGGGTGCATGGCCGCCATGGACGCCGAGCGCTGGTTGGAGGCCCAGGGCGCCTCGTGACGGCGAGCGGAACCTGATCCTTCCGTTGCGGCGCGGTCGCTCGGGCCGATCGTCGGATCCGGTTCGGGCGCGGACTCGCCGAGGAGTAGGAGCGCTCCGACGCGGGAATGTCAGGGGGCGTCTCGGGGTTGCCCGTACGCTGTGCCAACGGCACCGCGGTGCCACGAGGAGGGAGCGACGAATGAGCGAGGGGATCACCACCCTGAGCGACGCTACGTTTGACGAACATGTCAAGGCGGCGGACACACCGGTGCTGGTTGATTTCTGGGCCGAGTGGTGCGGTCCGTGCAAGATGATCACGCCCATCCTCGAGGAGATCTCGGCCGACCAGGCGGGCAAGATCTCGATCGCCAAGCTGAACATCGACGAGAACCTCGACATCACTCGGCGCTTCGAGGTGATGAGCATTCCGACACTCATGCTGTTCAAGGACGGGGAGGTCGCGCTCCGCATCGTGGGCGCGCGGGGCAAGGCCCAACTCCTGCAAGAGCTGCAGGCCTACCTGTAACGACGCCTCACCGCATCCCGCTCGGGCCTGACGCCCCGAAAGAGGCGGTAGCCGACCTTCAGCGCCGGCTCGGGGACCTTGGCCTGCCCACGTCGCCGGACCCGGAAGGGGAATTCGGCCCCGGCACCCGGGCCGCCCTGGAGGCCTTCCAGCATCGCCGGGGCCTGCGTGTGGACGGTGTGTGTGGAACCCAGACCTGGGCCGCGCTGGTGGAAGCGGGCTACCGCATCGGCGACCGGTTTCTGTACCTTCGTCGTCCCATGGTGCGGGGCGACGACGTCGCCGACCTGCAGCGACGGTTGTCCGCCCTCGGGTTCGACACGGGCCGGGTCGACGGAATCTTCGGCGTGCTGAGCTCGCAGGCCCTGGCCGAATTCCAGCGCAACGTGGCGCTGCCGGTCGACGGGATCCTCGGGGCGGGCACGCTCGTCGAGCTGCTGCGCGTGACGTCCCGGCACGCCGATCACGAACTGGTGAGCAGGGTCCGCGACCACGAACGGCTGCGGCGAGGCCCCCGCACTCTTCTGGGCCGACGCATCGCGGTCGGTGAAGAAGGCGGGCTCGACGTGCTCATCGCCGCGATCCGCCGCTACCTGGCCGCCACCGGGGCCCAGGTGGTTCCGGTCCTGCACCCCGAAGGGTCGGTGCAAGCGGCCGCCGCGAACGCCGCCGGCGTGGACGTGTACCTCGGGCTTCGCCTCGACCCCGACCACGCACAGTGCACGACCGCCTACTATTCGGGTTGGAGCTACGAGTCGCCCGGTGGTCGCCGGCTGGCCGAGCTGGTCCACGAGCTCACCGTGGCGGCACTGGGCGTGCCGGCCGGCGGTGTGCGGGGCATGGCACTCGACGTTCTGCGCGAGACGCGCATGCCGGCCGTGGTGTGCGAGATCGGGCCGCCCTCGGTGGTGGTGCGCAACGTCGGCGGCCTGGCGGGTGCGCTGGTGGAGGCCCTGGTGGCGTGGGCCGCCACCCCGGTCGAGTGAGGTCGGCGCGGCCCGTGCCCGGAAGTGAGAATCCACAGCCTCATGCACAGGGTGTGGACGAGCTTGACGTCCGCTCAAGGGTTAGGAAGCCCGGGCTCAGACGGGGCCCCTGAACGAACAGGGCGGGTGGGGCCCGAGTTCAGGGTGTGACGCCGCCGACCACGAGCTTGTAGATGCGCTCCAGATCCTCCAGGGTGGCGAAGTCGATGACGACACGGCCCCTCTTCGATCCCATGTCCACCTTGACCCGGGTGTTGAGGTACGTCGAGAGGAGCTCCTCCAGCTCGAGCACACCTGGGGCGGGCAGCCGGCGAGGAGCCACCCCGACCGCGCCCTCTTGAGGTCTGGCGCCGGTCTCAGGCGACCCACCCGAGGCTCCGTCGCCGTCGTCGGGCGTCACGGCCTCCTCGCCGCCGTGAGCGTGGCGTCGGACCGCCTCCTCGACCGCTCTGACGGTGAGGCCCTCGGCCACAGCACGCTTGGCGAGCTCCTCTTGAAAGTTCCGGTCCGGCGTGCCGAGCAGGGCCCGGGCGTGCCCGGCCGAAATGGTGGCATCGGCGAGCGCGCGCTGTACGCCCGCCGGGAGCTGCAGCAAGCGGAGGGTATTGGTGACGACGGTCCGGCTCTTCCCCACCCGCGCCGCCACCTGCTCGTGGGTGTGTCCGAACTCGTCGACGAGCTGTTGGAAGGCGCTCGCCTCCTCCAGCGGGTTGAGGTCCTCACGATGCAGGTTCTCGACCAAGGCCTGCTCGAGGCTGTGCGCGTCGGTGGAACTCTGCACGAGCACCGGGATGCTCTGCAGTCCGGCCCGGCGGGCGGCCCGCCAGCGTCGCTCACCCGCGATCAGCTCGAACTCGCCGGGCGAGAGCTCGCGCACCAGGACGGGCTGCAAAACGCCGACCTCGCGAATCGATGCAGCCAGGCTGGCCATGGCCTCTTCGTCGAAGCGCGTGCGGGGCTGAAGCGGGTTCGGTCGGACACTTGTCACCGGAACCGCTCGGAGGGCCGAGTCGCTCTCCCGGGTCACCTCGGGGGGGATCAGGGCTCCCAGGCCCTTACCCAATCCACTACGCCGGGCCACCGCTCACCTCCCGGGCCAGCTCGCGGTACGCGATGGCACCGCGCGAGCTGGAGTCGAAGGTCGTGATCGGCTGACCGAACGACGGCGCCTCCGAGATCCTCACCGTCCGGGGGATGACGTTCCGACACACCTTGCTGCCGAAATGGGCCCTGACCTCGTCGGCGACCTGTTCCGCCAGCTTCGTGCGGCCGTCGTACATGGTGAGCACGATCGTCGTGACCTCGAGTTTGTCGTTCAGATTGGCCTGAACCAGGTGCACGTTGCGCAGGAGCTGGCCCAGGCCCTCGAGCGCGTAGTACTCGCACTGGATCGGGACGAGCACCTCATCCGCCGCAGCGAGCCCGTTCACGGTGATGAGGCCGAGCGAGGGCGGGCAGTCGATAAGGACGAACTCGAAGTCGCCGGCGATCGACTCCAGGGCCCGCCGAAGCCGAAGCTCACGGCTGAAGGTCGGGACCAACTCGATCTCGGCGCCGGCCAGGTCGATCGTGGCGGGAGCCACGAACAGGTTCTTGATGCTGGTCGGTTCGATGGCGTCCTCGAGCTTGGCGTCGCGCATCACGACGTCGTACATGGAGAGCTCGAACGACCGGCCGTCGACGCCCAGGCCGGTCGTGGCGTTCCCCTGAGGGTCGAGATCGACGACGAGCACCCGGTAGCCGAGCTCGGCTAGACCGGCGCCGAGGTTCACCGCCGTGGTGGTCTTCCCGACACCGCCCTTCTGATTGGCCACGGCAAGGATTCGAGGGGGAGGGCGCGGCACGTATTCCCCCGCTTCGCCGTCACTGGTGACCGCGGCGACCTCGGCCCATGCCCGGGACGCCCGCTCGACCACCTCCGGAGCGGCCGCGGGAGGGTCGGCGGACGCCTCGATCAACCCACTGGTCACCCGGTCGGAAGCCTCGTCGCCGTCCGAAGAACCGGGGATGGCGGGATCGGACGGCTCCTCCTCCCCGACCGATGAAATAACCGCGGGAGAAACCACGGGGCGAGAGGAGTCACCCCACGCCGTGTCCGGCGAGTAATGGACCGACCCCGACCGACCTTCGGGGTCGTCGGAGCCGGGCGCGACCGGGTCAACCGTCGAGGAAGGTGGCTCAGACCAGCGTTTTTCCTGCTCGTCGCGGGGCTCTCGGCTCCGCAGGCGCATGCGCACGCTCAGGATGCTCGTTGGCTCTGGATCACGGTCCCCCATCCTCCACATCGGTGTACCTCGGGTCAAGCGTCGCGGCACCGTTTCTGGATTCCTTCTGCGAATCGGGCCGCGTTCAGGCCGAGGGCGACCGGATCGTCGGCGGATCCGGCTCGATCGAGTCCCTCGGACGTAGGCGAGAGGCGTAGCGCCGGCGCATCTCAGTGAATCGGTCGAAGCTGTGTTGGTCCAGTTCGGGGGACAGGGAGGCCTCGAGCACGGGGACGAGTTCGTCCCGCAGATAGGTTCCTCGGGCCATCCACTGGAAGTAGTGCCGACCGTCGTGGTGATACGGGCCGTACAGCCTTCCCCCGGGAAAGGTCCGCTCCAGCCATCTGAAGATCGCCTCGTGGCGCACGTGCATCCGGAGGGTGACGTGGGGCTGACGCCCGTCGCCTCCGAAATGGCCTTCCCCCACGAGAAGGCCCACCAGGAGACCGCGCTCGAATTCTGTTGCCATGATGCTCGGTTGGCTCCGGGGCCTGTACGTCGCGGCCTTCAGGGTGTTTCACCGTAAGGTACCACGTGAAACGTCCCGTGGGGCACTCCAACCATTCCCGGCGAGAAGTCCACGAGGGGTGTTTCACCGTCAAGTACCACGTGGAACCATACCGATGGGCACGTGCGTCAGTTCGTCCCTTCGAGGGGGGACGGGGAGCCAGCGACCCGTGCGCGCCACCCCTCTGCGTCCCCGAGCTCCCGGTAGAGGGGACGCTTCGCGGGCACTCCAACCCGGCGGGGAAAGCGATCTGGGCAGGGCGATACCTGCCGGAGCACTTGGTATCCAAACCCGCGCCGAACGATCCTGACGGGCTCCAAGCCCAGCTGGGCGAGTTCGGCCGCAGGCCATCGGGGATTGGGCCCGACGTCTGCGTCGAGGGGATCCGGCCGGCTCGGTAAGCCGCCGGGGGGCTCTGAGACCACCAGGACGCCACCCGGACGTAGCAACGGGGCGGCACACTCCGCCACGACGGCGGGGGGGCCGAACGACCGGGCCACCACGGCATCGAAGCCGGCTCTGAAGCTCGGGTCTCGGCCTGCGACCTCGGCCCGATCCCGTCTGACCCGGACCTGGGGAGCGAGCCCGCACACCTCGACAGCGGATGCGAGGAACCGGATACTTCGGCCCGAGGCATCGAGGAGCACTCCCTCGGTCTCCGGCCACCGCTGTGCCAGGACCAGGCCGGGAAGCCCGCCCCCGGAGCCCAGGTCGAGCCACCGACGCGGAACCCCGATCGAGATGCTCGCTTCGGGGTTGGATCCTCCGCCCAAGCCGGCCTCGACCGCAACGCCGAACCCCAGAGCATGGTTGAACTGATCATCCAGGCTGGCGTCCCCGATCAGTCCGAGGGCGCGGCCGGCCTCCAGGACCGAGGTCAGAGCTCGTGAGGGAGACGCCGGGCCCGCGGGACCCTCAGGCGTCGCCGTCCCCTTGCGGGTCGGCCGCAGAGGGCTCCGATGAGCGGGGTGAGATCACGATGAAGCGCCTGGGCTCGTCCCCCTCGGACCGGGTACCGAGGCCTTCCATCTCGTTGACGGTGTCGTGGACCACCTTCCGGTCGGCGGCCATCATCGGTTCGAGAGCACGCTCCTCGCCGGTGTTCCGGACCTCCTCGGCCACTTGACGAGTGAACCGTTGGAGGGCCGCCACCCGTTTTGCCCGATAACCCGCAACGTCCACCAGGATGCGACTGCTGTGCCCGCCCGTCTGCTTCTGGACGAATGTCCGGGCGAGCTCCTGCAGGGCCCCGAGCGTCGCGCCGCCCGGGCCGATGAGGACGCCAAGCTCCTCGCCGTCCACCGACACTTCGGCCGTCTCCTCGTCGACGACACGAGCGGACACCGTGGCCGGCAGGCCCAGTTCCTGGACGAGCCCGGCCACGAACTCTCGAGCCGATTCGCCTTGCTCTTCCAGTGACAACACGTCGCCCACGGGCTCCTCCTTCGTCGAATCCGACGATCGGTCGGTCCTGCTTTGTCGGACACCTCGAGTCGGGCCCGGCCCGGTTCGGGGCTCTCGGCTCGAGGAGCGCTCCGGGGTCTCGCCCTGGCTGGGACCGGAACCCGGCCCCCGACCCCGGGACCGGGACCGGCGGCTCCTGGAGCGCGACCCCGCCCCATTGTCCGAAGCTGCTCGCACCGCGTCGTCCACCGGTTCTGATGCCTTGTCGGCAACGGCGACACCGCCTCCCCGACCGCGTCCTGCACTGCGGTCGATGTCGTCGGCCTTGGCCACCTCGCTCCCTTGTCGCTCCCGGCCCCGACGTGCTCTGGTCCGCTTGGGGCGGGGACTGGTGGGACGCACGCGGGCACGCACCCGGGCCTCCCCTCGCATCCGGCCGAACAATCCGGCACGGGGTTCGGTCACGACCACGAACTCCGCGTCGCTCTCGTCCACGCCGAGTTGGTCGAGGGCGGCATCCTTGGCCTCTTCGATCGTCTTCCCCGTGGTCTCGACCCACTCCACTTAGCGCGCCTTTCTCGGTCGCTTCTTGGCCGAACGGGACTGGCCCTGCGGTTGGGCCTTCCTGGCCGGAGCACCATTGCCGGAAGCACCTGCTCCGCCGCTCGGCCTTCGCTTGCCGGCGGGCGGCCGGGGCGCGGGCCGTTTCGGTCCGCCGGCACTCCCGTTTCGGTCCGCCGGGCTCGGGGGGTTCGGACTCGGTTCTCCGTCCGGCCTGGTGGCCTTCTCCTCCGGCCGGGTCTTGTCCTCGGGTCGAGGCCGCGTCGCGGGACGAGGGCGGCTGGTCCCCGGCGCCAGGCCTGCCTCGGCTTGCCGGGCCCGCTGCTGTTCCATGGCCCGCTGCTGGGCTTCGGCCAGGCGTTCCATCAAGGTACGTCGTCGCGGCGCGCGCCCGCCGTCGCGTCCCGGGAGGACCTCCTCACCCCCGCGAGGCGCCTGGTTCAACACGCCCGAGCGGAAGATCGCTTCCTGAATGGCGATGCGGCACAGGCTGGAAACGACGAAATAGATGTTCACTCCGGCCGAGATTCTGAGATAAATAACCGCAAAAATTAGCGGCATATAGCGCTGCATCATTTGCATTTGGGGATTGGCTTGAGCAGCAGCTGGGTTTCGGCTGTTGAGTTGCCGCATTTGCAGATATTGCAGCGCAATGGCCACGACGACGATGGCTGCATATGGAATGGCCCCGGTCCAGGCGTGATGGTGCGAGAAGAGGTTGGCGGCGAGATCCAGGCCGAACGCCTTCATGTGGCCGCCCGACAGCGCCAGGTCGTGGTACAGCCGCGTATGGTGGCCGATGTAGTTCGGCTGACCGACGATGTGGCCGAGCTTGTCCTTACCCGTATTCGTGAGACCTCGGATGACTCCATAGAGCACAATGAAGACGGGAAGTTGGATCAATAGGGGGAGGCAGCCACCGGCTGGATTGATGTTGTGCTCTTTGTAGAGCTTCATCATCTCTTCGTTGAGAGTGGCCCGATCCCCCTTGTATTTCTGCTGGAGCTTCTTGAGCTCGGGCGCGAGGCGCTGCATGGCGATCGTCGAGCGAGTGCTCTTCACGGTGAGGGGTGCCGTGATGATCATCACCGCCACCGTGAGCAGCCCGATGGCGATCGCATAGTTGGGGATGACGGCGTAGAAGAACGCGATGATCCAGGCCAGCGCCTCGTACAACGGTTTGAAGATCTGCCCCAGGGAGCTGGCGAATACCACGACGGAGGTCACGGCGTGCTCCTCAGTCCGGCACGGGGTCGACGCCGTGGCCGCCGAACGGATGGCAGCGGGCGACCCGCCGCACGGCCAGGAGCCCCCCGCGCCCCACGCCGTGGCGCTCCACGGCCTCGGCGGCGTAGGCCGAGCACGTCGGCCAGTACCGGCAAGGCGAGGGACGACCGGTACGAAGCCGCTGGTAGAGGCCGATGATCCCCAGAACGGCGCGCTTCGTGACGGGCCGTCGCCCGGGCGTCACCAACACTGCCGGAGAGGCGACGCTCACCGGCGTCTCTCCTCTGCGGCCGCTCTCATCGCTGCTCTCACTTGTGCCTTCAACTCCTCGAAGGGAAGCTCGGAAGCCTCCCGACCCGCGCTCACCAGGTAGGCGCCCGAGCTCAGGTCGGGCGCGACCTCGCGCACGGCTGCTCGCAATCGGCGCCGCACCCGATTCCGGACCACCGCCCCGCCCGTCCGCCTCCCCACTGCGTACGCCACTCGGGGCGCCCGCTCCTCGCCCACCACGGCAAACGCCACGGCGACGGAGTCTCGGCGAGCTCGTTGTGCCGTCCGGCGCAAAGCCTCGAACGTGGCCCGGTCCCGGATCCGCCAAACCACGGGTGCCCGGCTGCCTCAAGCGGACAGGCGTTGCCGACCCTTGAGACGCCGCGCCCGGAGGATCGCCCGGCCGGCACGTGTGGACATCCGGTGCCGGAATCCGTGGTTCTTCGCCCGTTTACGGGTGTTGGGTTGGTAAGTTCTCTTCACTTCCTCTCGTCCTCGCTCGAGGCCGTCACTGGGGCGACGCCTGGTCCGGCGGTGGGCTTGTCGACGCCCGCGCGTGACCGTCCCGAGTGCCTGGACACTCATGCTAGGCGCGACCCGCGTCAGCTCACCATGCAGGATACGGCGGATTTCTCCCGTCGCGACGCATCCGGGCAGCGACCATCATCCCAGGTGAGCATGGTGTTTTTGGGCGGGACCTGGAACGACAGCCACTAGCAGCCCTCGACGCCGCCGGTGTACCGTGCGAGACGGTCGGTGCGTAACACCAGTGGGGTCGCATCCGAGTGAAAACGAGGGTCCCCCTTCCCCGGGGCCACCAGACAGCCGGGCCTCATCGGTCCGGCAACGAACTCCCGGGCAATCCACATCTGTGGATTTCCTTGTGGACAGATCGGGCAACGGGAGGGCGAAGATCCTGGTGATCGGAATGAACGACCTGTGGAATCGCTGCAGGGATGTGCTTCGTGACGAGGTCCCTGACGCAACGTGGCGTACATGGCTCCAAGGACTCGCCCCCCACAGTTTCGACGGACAAGTGCTCGGCCTCACTGCTCCGAGCAGCCTGGTACGGGACCGGGTGGAACATCGGTTCTTGGACGTGATCTCCAGCGCTGCGTCCGACGTGGCCGCCTGCCCCGTAAAAGTCGAGTTGCAGGTGGCGCAGGCGTCACCCGAGGGAACCGCCGTAGCGCCCGACACCGACGACGACGTTCCCTCGACGTTCGAAACAGCGTCCACCGGCCCCCGCCGCGCTGCCCCTGTTCTCACCGAGAACGCCGACCACGGAGGACTCAACTTCCGCTACACCTTCGACGCGTTCGTGATCGGATCGTCGAATCGTTTCGCTCACGCCGCCGCACTCTCGGTCGCGGAGATGCCCGCTCGGTCCTACAACCCGTTGTTCATCCACGGCGGGGCGGGACTCGGCAAGACCCATCTGCTGCACGCAATTGGCAACTATGTCAAAGAGAATTTCCCCAACCGCCACGTTCGATATGTCTCGACCGAGACGTTCCTCAACGAGTTCGTCGATGCCATCCGCACCAACACCACCCTGTCGTTCAAGCGCCGCTACCGGGAGTGCGACGTCCTACTGATCGACGACATCCAGTTCATCGAGGGGAAGGATGCCTTGCAGGAGGAGTTCTTCCACACGTTCAACCACCTTTACGCCGGGCCCCGTCAGATCGTCCTCACCTCGGACCGGGCTCCGAAGGCCATTGCCACCCTCGAGGACCGGCTGCGAAGCAGGTTCCTCTCCGGCCTGATCACCGACGTCCAGCCGCCCGAACTCGAAACTCGCTTGGCCATTCTCCGAAAAAAGGCGGAGGGCGACCACGTCCCCGACGACGTGCTCGAATTCATCGCCATGAATGTCACCGACAACATCCGGGAGCTCGAGGGTGCCCTTATCCGCGTGACAGCCTACGGAAGCCTCAATCACCAGAACCTCAGCCGCGAGTTGGCGGAACACGTGTTGTCAGACCTCGTAGAGGCCGGACAACCAAGAACGATCACTCCTGCCATGATCCTCGACACAACGGCGGTCACCTTCGGCTTCTCGGTCGAGGAGCTCTGTGGCCCTAGCCGCCGGCGTCCCCTGGTCATCGCACGCCAGATCAGCATGTACGTCTTCCGCGAGCTGACCGATTTTTCCTATCCGGCCATCGCGCGCGAATTCGGCAACCGCGACCACACGACCGTCATGCACGCGGTGGAGAAGATTGCGGCCCTGATGAAAGAACGCCGTCCTATCTTCAACCAAGTCAACGATCTGATCGTCCGGATCAAAAGCGGTGTATGAACCTGTGGGGATCAGTGCTCCCCACTGTGGACCAGTTCCCTCCGCCGGTGGACGGGAGACCTTCGTCCCGACGGTCCGCCTCGGCGTTCGGTGGATCACGCCCCGACCCCGTGGACAGCGATTTCCCCTCTGACCAGCCCCGACGCCATGTCGTCCACAATTCACAGGGCCTATTACCGTCACTGTCAGAATTGAATTGGAAAGAAGGAAAGGACCCTGTGTGAAGTTCCGTTGCGAACGAGACACCCTGGTCGACGCCCTGGCGACCACGAGCCGCGCCGTCACCACCCGAGGTTCGGCGACGCCTGCGCTCAATGGCGTCCGGGTTGAGGTTGCCGGGAACCGCCTCACCGTGGTTGGTACCGACCTGGATCTCACCGTGCGGGTCGAGACGGAGGCGATCGGTCTCGACGACGGGGCGTTCGTGGCCCCAGCACGGCTCGCCGCGGATATCGTGCGCTCGGTCGAGCCGGGGGCGGTGACCTTCGAGGGTGGTGACGACGAAGTCGAGATTTCCGCGGCCAGGTCCAGGTTCGTGGTTCGCACCTATCCGGTCGAGGACTTTCCGGTGTTGTCCGAACCCCGGCCGGATCAGGTGACGATCGCAGCTGCGGCGCTGGCGGAGGCGTTGCGCCAGGTCGTGCGGGCCGCGTCCAACGACGATGCCCGTCCCCTTCTCACCGGGGTGCTCGTTACGTCCGAGGCGGGTGCCACGCGTTTGGTGGCAACCGATTCGTACCGCCTGGCGCTACGAGATCTGAGCGGGACGGGCCCGCTCACGGCGGGAATGGAACAGATCCTGGTGCCGGCGCGCGCCCTCACCGAGCTCCAGCGTCTTTTGCCCGGCGGGGGGGGAAAGGACGGCGACAGTGCAAGCGTGGGATTCTCCGTGAGCGACCTGGATGCCACGTTCTCCGTGGGGGGTGTGCGTCTGAGCACCCGGCTTCTCGACGGTCGCTTCCCCGACTACCGCCAGCTCATCCCACCGGGCTATCCGAACCGGCTCCAGGTCGGCCGGGAGGCTTTGCTTGACGCGTTGCGCCGAGTTCGCTTGTTGGTCCGGGACAACACGACGCCGGTCAGGTTGCTAATGCGGCCGGGGTCAGTCGAGTTGACCGTCGTATCCCAAGAGGTCGGGCATGCGAGTGAGGACGTCGACGCCGAGTACGAGGGAGAGGAACTGACCGTTGCCTTCAACCCGTCCTACCTCATCGACGGGGTCGAAGCGGTCCTGGGGGACGAAGTCGTGCTCGAAACGGTGGACGCCACGAAACCGGCGACGGTGCGGGCTCCCGATCACGACGACTATCGATACTTGCTCATGCCGGTCCGGGTCGCATAGCGGATCACAGTCGACCTCCTGCCGTGACCATTGCCGGACTGTGGCTCACGGACTTTCGTTGTTTTCGCGACGCCCACGTCGAGCCCGACCCCGAAGGCCTCACCGTGCTGCGGGGACCGAACGGGGCTGGAAAGACCTCGGTGCTCGAGGCGGTTGCGTGGCTCGCCACACAACGCTCAATGCGCGCCGCGCCCCGGGACGTGCTGGTGCGGATGGGCGCCGAGCGGGGGATCGTCCGCGCCAAGCTGCTCAGGGAGGGCCGCGAACAGTGGATCGAAGCGGAGATCCCGCGATCGGGTTCGGCCCGTACCTACCTGAACCGAGCGGCCGCCCGTCGCCGCTCCGAGCTCGTGGACGCTCTCCAGGTGACCGTGTTCTCCCCGGACGACCTCCATCTGGTCCAAGGTGGGCCCGCGGGGCGGCGGGACTATCTCGACGATGTGCTCGCCGATGGGAGTGCGCGCCTCGATTCACTGCGGACCGAAGTGGAAAGGATCCTGCGGCAACGCGGCGCCTTGTTGCGGCAAGCGGGAGGAAGGCCGGACCCGACCGCGACCGCGAGCCTGGACGTGTGGGACAGCCGGCTCGCCGTGGCGGGCACCGCGTTGGCAGATGCCCGGCAGGCTCTTGCGGACGAATTGGCACCGGTCGTGTCATCTGCCTACGAGGGTCTTGCAAACAACGGAGAACCCGTCGCGCTCCGGTACCGGCGATCCTGGACGGGTGATCTCGGTCGTAGTCTCGAGGCGAGCCGACCTGAAGACCTCCGGCGGCAGATGACATCGGTCGGGCCGCATCGCGACGACGTCGACATCTACATCGGCGCACGCCCGGTGCGCACGATCGCCTCGCAGGGGGAGCAGCGAAGCGTCGCCCTGGCGCTGCGTCTGGCCACGCACGAGCTGCGGGGCCGGGCCGCGTCCGAACCACCTGTGTTGTTGCTCGACGACGTGTTTTCCGAGCTCGACACCCGACGCTCGGAGGCACTCGTGGAGCTTTTGCCACCTGGCCAGGTACTTCTCACCACGGCGGTCGATCCGCCACCCCAGGTTCACCCGGGTCGGGTGGTCGAGGTGGACGGAGGAACGCTGTTGCCGGCGGGCTGCACGTGACCGGTCGTGACGGACGGCGGGGGGACGACCGGCCCGCCCGATCGTCTCCTCGACGAGACGCGCGCGGCAGGTTTCGTGAGGGTCCCGTGCGGTTGTCCGACGCGCTCGGCTCGGTGGCGAGTCATCTGGGAGCCGGCCGGCCCGAGATTGTGCGGCTGGTGTTCGGGCGGTGGGAGGACATCGTCGGACCCGCCGTGGCAGCGCACGTGCGGCCCGTCCGGGTCGATGGAACCACGCTCGTCGTGAGCGCGGACCACCCTGCCTGGGCAACACAGTTGCGTCACCTGGCTCCCGAGATTCTTACTCGCTTGGCCGCTGAGTGCGGGGATTGCGAAGCACCCGAGCGACTGCAGATCCGCGTTCGTCAGTAGCGTCTTCGCGGCCCTTTTTCAGCCCCTTTCGAGGCCGCGTTTCGGGGCTGTTCGCGGCCCTCGATCGGCCGGTTTCACCACCCCCCGCTGGTAGACTGTGTGCATCGGTACAGCACGACATCGGGTCCTCCAGGAGCGACGTCGGAGCGAGGAGTACCTCGGTCAAAAAGAGCAGGAAAGGACGCGCGCGTGGCGTTGAATGTCGATACGGAGGCAGTCGAGAAGACTTCGTCGTCCTCCTATGACGCCAGTGACATCACTGTTCTCGAGGGCCTCGAACCGGTCCGTCAGCGTCCAGGCATGTACATCGGTTCCACCGGGCCGAGTGGTCTGCACCACCTCATCTGGGAGGTCGTGGACAACGCGGTGGACGAGGCCATGGCGGGCTTTGCCACCAGGATCGACGTCACGCTGTTGGCGGACGGCGGTTGCCGGGTGTCCGACAACGGGCGGGGCATCCCGGTCGAGCCCCACGAGCAGTACCCGGAGATGTCCGCCGCCGAGCTGGTGCTCACCACCCTGCATGCGGGCGGAAAATTCGGAGGATCGGGATACAAGGTGTCGGGCGGGTTGCACGGCGTCGGGGTTTCGGTGGTGAATGCCCTGTCCTCGAAGCTCACGCTCGAGATCGACCGCGGCGGCAAGCATTACGTGGCGGAGTTCTCCCGGGGGGAGCGCACCAAGAAGCTGAAGGCGACCGGCCCGGCCCCACGCGGCCGAACCGGAACCACGGTGACGTTCTGGCCGGATGCCAACGTCTTCGAAGAAGTCGAGTTCCGGGCGCAGACCGTGATGGAGCGCCTCCAAGTGATGGCGTTCTTGAACCGGGGCCTCGAGATCCGATTCTTCGACGAGCGGCCGTCGCGCGAGCAGCAACTCACCTACCGCTACTCGGGCGGCATTGTCGACTACGTCAAGCACCTCAACGCGTCCAAAGAGGCGCTGTTCCGCCGGGTGTGTTCTTTCACCCAGGAGGAGGAGGGTCAGGAGGTCGAGATCGCCCTGCAGTGGAACACGGGGTTCCACGAGTCGATCCACTCCTTTGCCAACGGCATCTCGACCGTCGAAGGAGGCATGCACGAAGAAGGTTTCAAGAAGGCCCTCACCAACGCGGTCAACCGGTACGCCCGCGCCAAGGGTCAGCTCAAGGACAAGGAGGAGAATTTCCTCGGAGAGGACATTCGCGAGGGGCTCACCGCCATCATCTCGGTCCGTCTGCGCGACCCGCAGTTCGAGGGACAGACAAAGGCCAAGCTCGGCAACGTGTCGATCCGTTCGCTGGTGGAGCGGGCCACGAACGAGAAGCTGAACGACTGGTTGGAGGAGAACCCGCGGGAGGCGAACCAGATCGTCCAGAAGTCGACGCTCGCATCGCGGGCACGGGTGGCCGCTCGAGCTGCCCGGGACCTGACGCGTCGCAAGTCGGCGCTGGGAGGGGCGGGGCTTCCCGGGAAGCTGGTCGACTGCTCGTCGCGTGACCCCCGGGAGAGCGAGCTGTTCATCGTCGAGGGGAACTCCGCCGGCGGATCAGCCAAGGACGCCCGCAACCCGCGCACTCAGGCCATCTTGCCGATCAGGGGAAAGATCCTGAACGTCGAACGCGCCCGCATCGACAAGATGCTCAAGAACGCAGAGATCCAGGCGCTCATCTCGGCGATCGGCGCCGGTCTGGCGGACGACTTCGACGTGGACAAGATCCGCTACCACAAGGTGATCATCCTGGCGGACGCGGATGTGGACGGATCCCACATCCGGACGCTCTTGTTGACGTTCTTCTTCCGGCAGATGAAGCCGCTCGTCGAGGGTGGGTTCGTGTATGTCGCCCAGCCGCCGCTTTACTCGACGCTGGTCGGCAAGGCGAAGACCTACCTCAAAGACGACGTCGCGAAGGCGGCGTTCCTCGCCGAGCACCCGGACCACAAGGCAGAGTTCCAGCGCCTGAAGGGCTTGGGGGAGATGGACTTCAACGAGCTGCGCGACACGACGATGGACCCAGGCCGGCGCTCGCTGCTCCAGATCAGCGTCGAGCAGGCCGCCCTAGCCGACGAGGTGTGCTCGGTGCTCATGGGGGACGACGTCGACATGCGACGGCACTTCATTCAGACGAACGCCAAGGACGTGCGTTTCCTCGACATCTGAGCGAGACGTGCCGGGCGGCTCCGGCCGCCCAGTGAGCGAAGGAACACAAGGACATGCCCAGGCGCGGCAGTAGCAGAGACGGCGGAACGGACACCGGCATCCCTGAGCCGATCGCGGCGTCGATCGAGCCAATAGAAATCCAGGAGGAGATGGAGCGCTCGTTCCTCGAGTACTCCATGTCCGTCATCGTGTCGCGGGCCTTGCCCGACGTTCGCGACGGGCTGAAGCCGGTGCACCGCCGCATCCTCTACTCGATGTACGAGCAGAATCTTCGGCCCGACCGGCCCCACGCCAAGTGCGCCAAGGCGGTCGGGGAGGTCATGGGGAATTTCCACCCCCACGGCGACAGTGCCATCTACGACGCCCTTGCCCGGATGGCGCAGGACTTCAGCCTCCGCCACATGCTGATCGACGGGCACGGCAACTTCGGCGGCCGCGGGCCCGAGGAGGGCCCGGCGGCGATGCGGTACACCGAATGTCGCCTGGCGCCGTTGGCGATGGAGATGCTCGCCGGCATCGACGAGGACACCATCGACTTCGTCCCGAACTACGACGGGTCCACCGAGGAGCCCGTGGTCCTGCCGGCCAGGTTCCCCAACCTGCTGGTGAACGGCTCACAGGGCATCGCCGTCGGTATGGCCACGAACATCCCGCCCCACAACTTGGGTGAGGTGATCGATGCCACGGTCCACCTGCTGGACCATCCCGACGCCACGTCGGACGAGCTCATGCAGTTCGTGAAGGGGCCCGATTTTCCTACGGGGGCCCAGATCCTGGGTCGCCAGGGAATCCTCGACGCCTTCCGCACCGGCAAGGGCTCCATCAAGATGCGCGCCGTCGTGGAGGTCGAGGAAGAACGCGGGACGACCCGGATCGTGGTGGGGGACATTCCCTTCCAGACGTCGGTGGAGGTGATCGAGCAGAAGATCGGAGAGCTCGCCAACTCCGGGGTCCTCGAGGGCATCTCCGACGTGCAGAACGACTCGGCGGGCAAGAGGCCGCGCCTGGTGATCGCGCTCAAGCGTGACGCGAACGCCAACGTGGTGCTCAACAACCTGTACAAGCACACCCCCCTGCAGACGAACTTCGCCGTCAACGTCGTGGCACTGGTCGACGGCGTGCCCAGGACCCTCAACCTGGCGCAGGTGCTCGGGTACTACGTCGACCACCAGACCGAGGTCGTCACGCGGCGATCGGATTTCCGGCTCCGCAAGGCCCGCGACCGGGCCCACATCGTGGAGGGGCTGCTCAAGGCGATCGGCATGCTCGACGCCGTGATCGCCACCATCCGCGCTTCGGACGACAAGGCCGCGGCGCGCACCGCGCTGATGGCGGAGCCGTTCTCGTTCAGCGAGGTGCAGGCCGAGCACATCCTCGACATGACCCTTGCTCGGCTGACCCGTCTGGGCCGCACCAACCTGGAAGAGGAGATGGAGGAGTTGCGGCGCACGATCACCGAGCTCGAGGCCATCCTGGGCGACCCCGCCCGGCTGCGCGCCGTGATCGCCCAGGAGCTCGGGGAGATCAAGAACAAGTACGCCGACGAGCGTCGCACCGAGATCACCCACGACCCGGGTGAACTGGTCCTGGAGGACTTGATCAACGACGAGGAGATCGTCGTCACCATGACCCGGGCCGGGTACATCAAGGCGGTCCCGGTCACCTCGTTCCGGACTCAGGGCCGCGGCGGACGCGGGGTCCAGGGAGCCCGCCTCAAGGAAGAAGACCTGATCGCCAACGTCGTGCACACGACGAGTCACGCGTATCTCCTGCTCTTCTCGAACCAAGGCCGCGTCTATCGCCTCCGTGCCCACGAGGTGCCCATGAAGGAGCGGACGGCCCGGGGAACCGCCGTCGTGAACCTGCTGCCCCTCTCTCCCGGCGAGACCATCCAGGCGATCGTGGCGACGCGCGACTTCGATTCCGGTGGTTACCTGCTCTTCGCCACCAAGGCCGGTCAGGTGAAGAAGACCGCCTTCTCCGAGTACGACAAGTCCCGCCGCGAGGGCTTCATCGCCATTGCGCTTCGGGACGGCGACGAGCTCGTCCGGGCGATCCCCACGTCCGGCGACGACGACATCATCCTCGTGAGCCGCAACGGCAGCGGCATCCGCTTCGCCGAAGCGGACGTTCGTGCCATGGGACGTGATGCTGCGGGAGTGCGCGGCATGCGCCTCAGGTCGGGCGACGAAGTGGTGTCCTGCGACGTGGTGCGACCCGACGCCGACATCATCATCGTGACCGACGCCGGCTACGGCAAGCGGACGAAGACGGATCACTTCGGACGACAGGGCCGAGGCGGTCAGGGGGTGCGCGCCATCAAGCTCACTGCGGTCCGTGGTCGCGTCGTGTCGGCGTTCATGGCCGGTCTCGACGACGAGATCCTTCTCGTCTCTACGGGCGGCATCGTCATCCGGACCGCGGTGCGTGAGATTGCCGCGCAGGGCCGGGACGCCACGGGCGTCCGTCTGATGAGCCTGGAGGAGGGCCACAGCGTGGCCGCGGTCGCCGCAGTGGTGGGCGAAGAAGCCGAGTAGGCCCGCGGGAAACCGACTGTCATCCAGCCGAGAGTGTGCGAAGGACCGTCGTGTAGCCTGACGATCTCGTCGGGGCTATAGCTCAGCTGGTTAGAGCGCAGCACTGATAATGCTGAGGTCGCTGGTTCAAGTCCAGCTAGCCCCACAAATTTTCTCGTGATCAACGGTGGCTGTGATCACACGAGTAACGGCTGATACGCAACCTCGTAAGGGTGATCGGCGACATGTTCACGGCCGGGGAAGTCGTCAGTTGGCTTGGAAGGGCGGCACTCTCCGATGTACCCGGACGAGCCCGTCCAACCACTTTCAGCGCCATCGGCGATTGCCGAGTTCTGGCGCACATGCCCTGAGACCGGTTGCCCTGCGATCAGTGCGAGGATTTGGCGATGGCCGACAGATTCGACCTCGTGAGTGAGATCGGTGCCGCCGCCAACTGGCTTGCCGTCGTGGCGACCACTCGTTCCGACGGATCGGTGCACGCATCGCTCGTCAACGCCGGTGTGCTTGACGACCCCGTGACGAAGAGGCCGGCGGTTGGGATTGTTGTCAGTGGCACGGCACGCAAGCTCGAGTACCTGCGCGCTCGGGGCCGGGCGGCGGTCGTCTTCCATAGGGGGTGGCAATGGGTGGCGGTGGAAGGACCCGTGCGCATCGCCGGACCGGATGACCGCGCCGAGGGGATCCCGCCGGACGCGGTTCCCGCTCTCTTGAGGGCGGTGTTCAGGTCCGCGGGGGGGAGGCACGATGATTGGGACGCGTACGACAGAGTCATGGCGGCGGAACGACGAGCGGCTGTGCTGATCCAGCCCGCACGGGTGACGACCAATGCCTGACCGGGTCGTCGCGGCCGGGCGACGTCACGACGAAGCGGCATGCCGAAGCTCGGCGGAGCTCCGGCCAGGGCGCTCAATCCCAACCGAGATGGTGCCGGTAGCGTGGAGACGGAGGAGGCAGCACTGGCCAGGCGTCAGGAGACCCTCATGAACGAGACCCGAGCTTCCGATGCGCCGAGGTGGCGCGGCATCAACCACTTGGCGCTCGTGACCGACGACATGGATGCAACCGTTCGCTTCTACCACGGGGTCCTGGGCGCGCGGGTCCTTGCAACCATCGGTACACCGCAGTTCCGCCACTATTTCTTCGAGTTCGGTCCGCAGAACACGGTGGCGTTCTTTGAATACCGCGGTGTCCACATCGACCGGTTCAGCAAGCCCGCCGGCATCCCCGACCAACGAGCGGTGCAGTTCGACCACCTGTCGTTCAACCTGCCCGACGAGGACGCCCTGCTCGACCTCCGGGCGCGCATCAAGGCGGCCGGGAGCGAGGTGACCGACGTGGTCGACCACGGGTTTATCCGGTCGATCTATTTCACCGACCCGAACGGGATCGCGTTGGAAGCTTCCTACTGGGTCCTCGACGCCACCGGGCGTCCCGCTGATTACGGGGACGAGCGTCTCTTCTCCGACCCGGATCCCGTACCCGCCGTCAGGGAGTTGCGCGACCACGGCTCGGTGCAATCGGTCCCGAGGACCAAGTTGGTCTGACCCGAGCGCCTCCGTGACCGGCGGGGACTCAGGGTGTTGGTTGAGGACTCAGGGTGCCGGGCGTCAGATGGCGGTGATGTGTCGGGGCTCGTACAGGAGCACCTCGACGCCGCCCGGCAGGGCCACGGTGACGACCAACCCGAATCCCTGATTCTCGGGTTCACCTCGGACATCGAGTCCTTTGGCCCGCAATTCGGCCGCGGTCGCCTCGATGTCGTCGCACATCAGCGTGATCTCGTGGTGGGGGGTATCCGACGGGTGCACCCCGAGCTCGGCGGGGGGCAGTTTGAAGATAAGCCAGCCGTCGTGAGCGTCGACGCTGGGCCAAGCCAAGACATCGCGCAGGACAGCCCGCAGAGCTTCGGCCTCGGGCGTGTACAACAGGGCGTGGACTCCGGTCACCGGCATGACGCCTCCTGGTCGCGTCGGAGCGCCTGAGGATATGCCCAGAGCCGCTCTATCGGCCTATGACCATGTGCGGCGTGTCCGCTGTGGAGTCGAGCAACCGGAGGGCGACGACCTCCGGATCGGATCACGCCGAGGGGACCGCCACCCGCGAACCGCCGTTGCGGGATCCTTCGTCGCGCCGTGACCGCCCGGCCCCGCCGCGCTCCGACTCCTCCGACGCGCCTTGGTTCTGTTCGGCGGGCCCGCTCGGCGCCTCGCCAGGCCCGGCGGCCACCCCGGCGAGGTACTGCTGCAGGCGGCTGAGCTCGGCGAGGGCGTTGGTCCTGTACGCGTTGAGCTCGGTGATTCCCTGCTGGAGGGCTTGGTACTCGTTGCGGGCGTCTTCGAGAAGCTGTCCGGCTTCGGCACGCGCCTCCTCGCTGGCGGCCGAAACGACGTCCTCAGCATCGCGGAGCAACGCCTCGGACTTCTCCCTCGCCACGGTCAGCTCGTGCTCGGCAGCCTCGCGGAGCTGAGCGCCTCGGCGTTCCGCTGCCCGTAGTACGTCCGTCGCCCGTTGCTCGGCCTGCTGGAGCAGCTTGGCGGCTTCCTCTTCGGAATGGTGACGGGCCGCTTCGCCCGCCTCGAGAGCCGACCGCAGGATGTGCGCCACTCGCTCGCCCACGGCTCCGGCGGCTTCGGGGCTCGACAGGGCGCGCTGCTCGAGATCGGCCAGGCGGCGGCGCAGCTCCTCCGCTTCGCGGGTGGCGTCGGTGGCGGCCTGCGCCGCCTGGTCCGCCCGCTCCTCGGAATCGAGCAGCCACTCATGGAGACGGGTCATGTACTCGTCGACGCTCGTCCGTTCGTATCCCTTGAAGACGACATCGAAGGTCGGACCGTCGCTTCCCTGGCGTCGCACTGGTTGTGGTCCCTTCTCCTCGGCGCGTGGTGACACGTCGCTGTTCATCCCCAAACGCGACTCACGACAATCATCGCTGGCAAGGGCTGTTGCAAGCCGGGCCCGTCCGATTGTTGGTTCGTTGTGTGGACCAGTCCGGAGAACCCGGCGGACGATCGGAAGGCGCTCAATCCGAGGGCCCGAGGCCACCGATCGGGGCCCCCGGAGAGCACGACATGGCATCGAAGCGTCGCTGATACACCCTCGTGTCACCATGCCGACGTGCTCGCCGAACTGAAAAGGGCCTCGCAGGCGCTCGCCGATGGCCTGGCCGACGCCGACCCCGACCTGGTGACGACCGCCCAGGCGGCCGAGATCGTGACGCTTGCGGCCGAGGTCGTCCGCAAAGCCGAGGCGATCCGGATCCTCTTCTCGCGGCGCGCCGCCCAGTCGACGCGCTGGGCCGACGAGGGGCACCGCAACGCCGCCTCGTGGCTGGCGGCCACCACCAAGGGCTCGGTGGGGGACGCCCGCGCCACCATCGAGACAGCCGAGGCGCTGGACGTCCTGCCCGCCACGGCCGAGGCCCTGCGGCACGGGGACCTGTCCCTCGCCCAGGTGAAAGAGATCGCCTCGGCGGCGCGCTCACACCCCCAGGCCGAGAAGGACCTCCTCCAGGTGGCGGACACCCGCAACTTGAAGTCCCTGAAGGAGGCCTGCACCCGGGTCCGGGCGATCTCGTCGTCGGCGGCGGAGGAGAGCGAGTGCTACCTGGCCATCCACCGGTCGCGCTTCCTGCGGCACTGGACCGACGCAGACGGGGCCTTCCGCCTCGACGCCCGGCTCACCCCCGACGCCGGGGCCAAGGTGCTCTCCTCCCTCCAGCCCGAGGCGGACGTGGTGTTCACCGAGGCCAGAAAGCGCGAAGAGAAGGAGTCCCCCGCCTGCTACCTGGCCGACGCCCTGGTGGCGTGTGTGACCGGAGAGACACGATCGACGCCGCGTGGTCGCTCGGGCCCCGGGTCGTTGGTCCACATCCGGGTGGACGCGGCCGCCTTGCGGCGGGGTTACGTGCAACCGGGCGAGATCTGCGAGATCCCGGGCGTGGGCCCGGTGCCGGTGGCAGTGGCCCGGTGCCAGCTCTCGGACGCAGCCGTGAGGTACTTCGCCGTCGACGGAACCGACATCCTCTCGGTGTGCCACGCAGGACGTACCGTCACCGCCCGGGTCAACTCTGCCCTCGAAGAGCGCGACCCGGTATGCGCCTGGCCGGGATGCGGGGTCGCCCACGGGCTCGAAAGACACCACTGGGAGGTGGACTACATCGACTGCCGGTCCACCTCGCTCAACGGGCTCGTCCGGGTTTGCGTGTTCCACCACCGTCTGCTCACGCACGAGGGTTACAGGCTCTCCGGCGGTCCCGGGAAATGGAAGGTGCAGGGCCCGCCCGGCGCCGATCCGTTCGACACCAGCTGACACGGCAGCGGGACCTGCCGCGCGGCCGTTCCCCGTTCCGTCTCACTGCTTTCCGTGACTGCCACGTCGCCTCTCACCATCACCGGAGGGTGGAGCGCCCCCGTTCTTGCCTGAGCGCGCTGCACGTGGGAAGGATCGACGCCGCGGTCAGACGTCGCTGACAGACGCTGCGGTCAGGAGTTCGGCGCCGAGGTGAAGTTGACGGTGTACGGAGCCGCCGCCGGCCGAAAGAGCCAGCCAGGGACGAGCTTGTTGCCGATCTTCACGGCCACCACGACCTGGCTGGCGCCGAGCTGGATACCGAGCTGACCGCCTGAAGAGTCGAAGGTCGAGGTCTGTCCAGCCTGGAGCGTGCCGGTGAAGATCGGGGTCGTCCCCTGCGGCGTACTGACGTAGATCCAGCACGGCTGGATCGCGGCCACCACGACGTGGAAGTTGGCCGATCGGACCGTGACGGTACTGCTGGCAGGGGAGCTATCTGCTTGCGAGACCGTCGATGCGCCCGATGACGGCGTCGAAGGCTGCGACGACAGCGCGCCCAGCGACTGCGCTCCGGTGGACGCCGACCCGTTCGTCGTGGACCGGATGATGTGGAGGTCCGCCAACCACTGCCGATTCCAGTGGTTCACGGCCAGGCCGAGCAGCCCGATCGCCACGAGAGCAGCCGTGATGCCCACCGCGACACGCAGCGGGAGGGGGGCGGGGCGAACATAAACATGTCGGCGGGGAATGGCCGCGAACATCCCGGTCCGGGCGAAGGCGAGGTCGTGGCCGCGTCCGTTGGGCGTGCCGCCCCCGACGCTCGGCACCTGGGCCGTCTGGGTGAACGCCCGGAGGTGTGACCCGTCGCCGGGGTACCGGCTGAGGTGGCTGGCGCGCGCGGACGGCCCGGATGTCCCGGACGTCCCGCGCTGAACTGCTCCGGTCGGTGCGCCGGCGGCGGGCCCCGCCGTGCCCACGACGGGGGACCAGTGCTCCTCGACGCCCCGGGCAAGATCGGCCGCGTCGAGCTCGAGGAGATCGGCGTAACGGTGGACCGCCACGAGAGCGGACCGGCGATCGGGAAGGTGTGCGAATTCCCCGGCCTCGAGGGCCTCGAGTTGGTTTGACGGCACGCCGGTCCGGTCGTGGACCTCGGCGAGCGTCACCCCGGCTTCCTCGCGTGCGGCGCGCAGGACCGCACCGACGGCCTCGGGCGTCGTCCCCGTGTCGGGCGTCGTCCCCGACTCGTGCCGCCGCCTACCGAGCCGGCGCGACGCTCGTTCGCCCGCTGCGGTTACCACTGCGCCCTCCCTGGGTCCGGGCCAAAAGCGTACTGCCGTGCTTCGACAACGATGCCCCGGCGTATTCATCGGCTCCGACATCATGAACCTGGACCTCGGACATGGCGACGGTGGGGCCTCCGACGTCGAGTGTCATGTACCCGGTTCCGGGCCTGGACGCCCGAAGCGTGCGCGCTCGGGCCCGGAAACCGGCAAACCCTGCCGCACCCCGGCCCCCACCCCTGCCGGGCGGAGGGAAGAGCTCAGGCGAGACAGCCCCGCAGCGCCTCGATCAATCCTGCGGTGCGCACGTCCCCGGTCAGCGTGAGCCGCATCTGGTTCATGACGTAGCCGAATGCGACGCCTGAGCCGGGGTCGGCAAACCCGAGCGATCCGCCCGCCCCGCCGTGGCCGAAGGACCCGGGCGCGAGCATCGGGATGAACCGTGAGTGCGTCATGAACCCGAGGCCGAACGAGGTCGGCGCCACGAGCACCCGGTCCGGACCTTCGACCGCGAGACGCGCCGCCGACGCGACGGTGGCGGGGGCGAGCACCCGGACTCCGTCGACGTCGCCGATCAACGCGGCGTACATCCGTGCCAGAGAGCGGGCGTCGGTGATCCCGTTGGCGGCCGGCACTTCGGCGCCGTGCACGGCCATCGTGTTGAACGGTCCATCGCCTCCGAACACCCCGAATGCCCCGTTCAGGGTGAGGGCCCGCAGGAGCAGCTGCAACGCGTCGGGTTGGAGGAGCGAAGCCATGACGTCGGCACCCGAGCCCGACCCTTGCCCCCCGGACGGGCCCTGCGGCGTGAGCGGCCACTGCATCCGGAGGGGAGCGACGCGGCCCTCCTCGTCTTCTGGCAGGCCGATCCAGAAGTCCAGACCGAGCGGACCGGCGACTTCGTCGGCGAAGAACGTCCCGACGGTCTTGCCGCTCACCCGACGAACCAGTTCGCCGACCAGCCACCCGAAGGTCAGGGCGTGATAGCCGTGGCCCGAACCCGGTGCCCACAGGGGACGTTGCGCCGCAAGCGCGTTCGTGACAGGAGTCCACGCCAGCGCATCCTCGAGAGGGATGGCGGCGTCGACGACGGGGATTCCCGCTTCGTGGGTGAGCAGCCACCTGACGGGGATGTCGCGCTTGCCTTCGTCTCCGAATTCCGGCCAGTACTCGACGACCGGGGCGTCCAGGTCGAGGAGCCCGCGCTCGGCGAGGAGCAGCGCGCACACTGCTGTCGCGCCCTTGGTCGTCGAGAACACGAGCTGCAGAGTGCCGGCCCCGTACGGCTCGAGTCGACCGGGATTGGCCCATCCTCCCCACAGGTCGAGCACCTTGTGGCCGTGGCGATAGACGCACAGCGCCGCCCCGGTGTCGGCGTGTTCGGTGAAGTTCCGAACGAACGCGTCGCGCACCGGCTCGAACGGGGGCCACACCTCACCTTCGACGGCGCCACCCTCGCCCAACTCGATGCGCGTCGCTTCCCCCATCGCCGGGGACCGTACCCGACCGGCTGCTTCGGCTCACAGCTCCTCGGCCCGCGGCGCGTCCTCCCTGGTGTGAGGGATCAGATCGCCTACCGCCGGCGAGCGAGCCCGGCCCACCGCCGGACAGGCGCCTGACGGCGCTGTCAGGGAGCCGGGCTCACCCCGAGCTTTTTTCCAGGTCAGCGCCCTTCCTGCGACCTCTCGCCGAACGAAAGGTTGTCGCTGCTGGCTCGTTTCTCCTGTATCTGGGGTCCGGAGGGGTCCGGCGCGAGCGGCCGCCAGGCTGCCCGCGGAGGAGGGTGGTCGTGCGCAGGGGGAACAGCAACGCCCGGTTGGACCACATGGTGTCCGTCCAACGTCCCGCCGCGGCGCGCCGCGCCCGCGTCGGGGCGAGCGCCGCCCTCGTTGTTGCGCTCGCGGTCGTGCTCACGGCGTGCGGCGCCCGGATCGCTCCCTACCTCGGCGCCGACGCCGGCACCGGCCAGGGAGGGGCGGGCAACAACAGCGCGTTGAGCGCCAACGGCGGTGCAACGTCCGGTGGTGGCTCCGCCGGGGGCCAGGTCACCGGATCGAGGTCGGGCACGGCTCAGTCGTCGACGCGCTCGGGCGCGGGCGCCGCAGGAGCTGGACCCGCAGCCGCCGCGGGCGGAGGAGGGGCGCCGCCAACTCCGCAGGGCTTCAACTTCGATCCTCACGCCGAAGCGGCCGCTTGTCCGGGCGGCGCGGGGAACACCGCCTCCGACACGGGAGTCACCCCCACGCAGATCTCGATCGGGAACGTGAGCGGGCTGACCGGTCCCCTCGCCAACAGCTTCAACCAGGGAACCGAGGGCGTCGGGGCGCTCTTCGCCGCCATCAACGCCGCCGGAGGGATCTGCGGCCGCCAGCTCAAGCTCGTGGCGGAGGACGACCAGCAGAACGCCTCGACCAACGCTTCTGATGTGGCCGATCTCGTCGGCAGGGTCCTCGCGTTCGCAGGGTCCACGTCGGACGGCGACAACGGCGGGGTTCCCAACATGGTCCAGGCGGGATCCCCCGACTTCGGCTTCGCCATCAACTGCAACCGCAGCGAGTCGGCGACGTACTGGTCGGCCTCGGGGGGCAGCTGCTTCCAGCCGCAGGGTCCGGGACAGGGCCCCTACTACATCAACGATTCCGGGCTCGCCCTGGCCAAGTCGGCCGGCTACTTCCCCACGAAGATGGCGTTCCTCGCCTACAACATCGCCATCAGCGCGCAGGCCGCGCAGCAGTTCGAGTACGTGTACCAGCACAGCTTCGGCGGGACGCCGTGCTACACGGACTTCGCCATCTCGCCTGCCAGCGCGTCGCTCGAGAGCGACGTCGCCCAGATGCAGGCGAACGGGTGCAACGGTGTCGCCACCACCCTGGACGTGACGGGGAACGCCAAGCTCCTGCAGGCCATGCAGCAGCAGTCGTACACGACGCCCTATACCTACACGACGTTCGACGGGTACACCCCGTCTCAGATCTCGCTAGCGGGACAAAGTGCGGCGCAGGGCCTCACGATCGGCGTGCCCTTCATTCCGCTGAACGAGTCCAACCCGATCGTTCACCTGTACCTTCAGGAGCTGGCGACATACGAGCCGGGCAAACAACCGAGCGGATTCGGGTTCCTCTCGTGGCATTCGGCCCAGATGCTCGTGTACGCGCTCATCGCCAGCGGCCACGCCCCGACGCGCGCGTCGGTCACCCACGTCGTGAGCTCCCTGCAGAACTGGACTGGGGGCGGTGCTCTGGGCCCGTACACCCCCAACACCCACAGCGTGGGTGCGTGCCAGGTGGACGTGGTCGTGAAGGGCAACGACTTCGTGCGAAAGGCCCCCGCTTCGGGCTTGTTCTGCAGTAGCCACATGGTGCAGGCCTCGCCGTGAGCGGGCCAGGCACCGCGCTGGGCGTACTGGTGAGGTCGCGATGACCGCCATCTGGAAGCTTCTCGTCATCGGTGTCTTCAGCGGCAGCATCTACGCCCTGGCTTCGATGGGCGTGGTGCTCACCTACAAGACGGTCGGGGTCTTCAACCTGGCGTACGGCGCGGTCGCCATGTTCTGTGCCTACACGTACTGGCAGTTGCACGACGCGTGGCATGTGACTGCCTGGGTCGCCATTCCCGTCTTGCTGTTCCTCGTGGCGCCCGTGATCGGCCTCGCCTTCGAGCGGCTCTTCCGGCCGCTGTCCGGGCACGGCGCCGAGGTGCAGATCGTCATCTCCCTCGGCATGTTGGCGCTCTTCCAGGCCCTGGCCCCCCTGCTGTACGGAAAGGAGGACCGGCCTCTCGAGCCCGTCTTCCCGCGCTCGACCTTCCTCGTCGGTTCGCTGCATGTCGGATGGGACCAGCTGGGGACGCTCCTGTTGTCCGCCGCGATGGGAGGCGGCCTGTGGTGGCTGTTGCGCCACACCCGGTTCGGGATGGCCACACGCGCCGTGGTGGACAACGGGGACCTCGCCAGTGTGATCGGCGTCAACTCCGACAACGTCCGCCGGGGAGCGTGGATCGTGTCGTCGGTGTTCGCTGCGCTGGTCGGCGTGTTGCTGAGCCCGACGCAGGGTCTCGACGTCTACATCCTCACGATCGTGGTCATCTATGCCTTCGCCCCGGTCGTGCTGGGCCGGCTGGTGAGCCTGCCGCTTGCATACGCCGGTGCGCTCGTCCTCGGCGTGGTCATCAGCGTGCTGTCGAAATGGGGAAGCGTCGGGACCATCGCCGACATCGAGGCGTCCATCCCGTACCTCGCCCTGTTCGTACTTCTGGTGGTCCTCGGCCCCTGGTTGAAAGAGCCGGGCTTCGCCATGAAGACGAGTTCGGCCGGGCCAGGGGACGCCGGTGTTGAGTCCGACGCGAGCGCCCGCCGGGCGACCCACCGGGGCCTCGACCGTGCCGCGGTGATCGGCCTTGCGTTCTTCGTCGTGGCGTTGTTCGCTCCTGCCTTCGTGCACGGTTCGAAGCTCACCGTGCTTGCCGGCTGGGGCGTCTACACCCTCATCGCGTACACCCTCATCGCGTTAGCAGGGTGGGCCGGTCAGATCTCCCTGGCCCAGTTCAGTTTCGTGGGGATTGGCGCCTTCACGGCCGGGCACCTGGCCGGGTCGCACGGCCAGCACTTCCTGTTCGCCGTCCTCGGCGGGATGGCGATCGCACTGCCGTTCGCGCTCGTCGTGGGGTGGGTCTCGCTCCGGCTCAAGGGGTTGTACCTGGCGCTCGCCACCATGGCCTTTGCTCTGCTCATGGACGGGCTCGTGTTCAACCGGCCGGGCCTCACCGGCGGCCTCACCGGGATCACGGTTCCCCGGCCCCGCATCCTCGGGGTGTCGTTCACCAGCGCCACCGGGCTGTACGAGCTGATCGTCGTCGTGGCGGGGATTCTCGGGTTCGCCGCCTTCTTCCTGTACCGCGGACCCGTCGGCCGCCGCCTGCAGATCCTGCGCGACTCGCCCCTTGCGGCCTCCACCCTCGGCGTGAACCTGACGGTGACCAAACTGGTGGTCTTCGCCATCTGCGGAGTCGTGGCCGCCCTGGGTGGGTCCTTCTACGGGGCCGTCCAGCAGTCGATCACGCCGACCGACTTCACCTTCGGCGCCTCACTGCAGCTGTTGCTGCTCGTGGTCCTCGGGGGGCGGGCCGTCTTGAGCGGCGCGATCATCGCCGGCGCGGTCTACGCCATCAACGTGGGACACCTCATTCCGCTGCCGAACGCCGTCTACAACTATCTCCCGCTCGCCATCGCTGCCGGAGTGATCGGGCTCGCCAACAATCCCGACGGGACGGCAAGCCTGTCCGCCGCCGAGACGCGCCGCGTACTCAGCGTCCTACGCCCGCTTCCGCGCCGGGCACCCGCCTTGGAGCGCGAGCGGTACGCATCGTTGGTGGCACAGGGGACGGAGGTGCGCAGTGCCTCCTAACGCCGGTGACACCGCCCTGCTCGAGGCGCAAGGAGTGTCGGTCCACTTCGGGGGCGTCCAGGCCCTCGTCGACGTGGACCTGGCGGTGCGGACCGGCGATATCACGGGGCTCATCGGACCCAACGGCGCCGGAAAGACCACCCTCTTCAACGTCCTCACCGGGCTTCTGACGCCGAGTTCGGGGACCGTACGGTTCGACGGCGCCGACATCTCGAGGTGGGCGCCCCACCGGCGGGGCCGGGCCGGCATCGCTCGGACCTTCCAGCGCCTCGAGCTCTTCACCCGTATGACGGTCGAGGACAATCTGGTCGCCGCGTGGGAGTCCGCCCATCCGGGCGGGGTCCTCGGCCGGGGACGCGGTGAGCGCCGGCGGCGGGTGGCGGAAGTCGTCGACCTGCTCGAGTTGGGGTCGATCGCGCGACGGTTCGCGGGCGAGCTTCCCACCGGCCGGGGCCGGATGGTGGAGCTGGGTCGCGCCCTGTGTACCGACCCGAGAGTGCTGCTGCTCGACGAGCCGAGCTCGGGCCTCGACGTCCACGAGACGGCGCGTTTCAGCCGCGTCCTGCGCACCATCGTCGGCACCCGCGGTTCGGGCGAGCCTGCCGTGCTCCTGGTCGAGCACGACATGTCGTTGGTGATGGAAGTGTGCGACGTCATCACCGTGCTGGACTTCGGCAAGCGCATCGCGTGTGGCACGCCGTCGGAGATCCGGCGCGATCCGGTCGTGCGTGGCGCCTACCTGGGGGAGACCGATGTCGCCTGACCGCGCTCCCGTCCTGGAACTCGACCACCTGACCGTGGCGTACGGGAGCATGCGCGCCCTGACCGACGTGTCGCTCGTGGTGCCGGAGCGAAGCGTGGTGGCGCTTCTCGGGCCCAACGGCGCGGGCAAGAGCACGACCCTGCGTGCCGTGTCGGGACTGGTCCGTGCCGAACGCGGGAAGATCCTGGTGGACGGCAAACGCGTGGACCGGAAGCCGCCGCACACCACCGCCCGGCTCGGTGTGGTTCACGTGCCCGAAGGGCGGGGCATCTTCCCGAGCTTGTCGGTGCGCGAGAACCTCGAGATGTGCCGGTACGCACTGGGTGAGGACGTCGATCCCGTCACCGGTGCCGTCGAGCTGTTTCCGGCGCTCGGTACCCGGCTGCGGCAACTGGCGGGAACGCTGTCGGGCGGCGAACAGCAGATGCTGTCCCTGGCGCGCGCCCTGTTGTCGGCGCCGCGCCTTCTCATGGTGGACGAGATCTCGATGGGCCTCGCCCCGCTCATCGTCGCCCAGCTGTTCGAACGGCTGCGGGAGCGGGCCGCTGCCGGCACGAGCCTGTTGCTGGTCGAGCAGTACATCGATGCCGCGCTCGACCTGGCCGATTTCGTGTACGTGCTCGACAAGGGGCGCATCGTCGACGTCGGAGAACCGGTCGACGTCCGCAGGGGCGGGCTGGTCTCCGCCTACCTGGGTGGGTGACGGCGACATGACGACGAGACACGACCGCGAGACATACGCCATGAGCAGGGAGGCAAAGGGATGAGAACCCCACGCGCCACGACGGCTCCACGTGTGAAGCCCCGCTGGGTCTTCGCGACCGGCGTCCTGGTCGCGGGAGTGGTCGTCGCCCTCGCCCCGGCGGCGCGCGCCGACAGCGGCACGGGATCGATCTCGGGCTACACCGCCAATGTCCAGGCGCTCGGAGTCCAGGCCGCCTTCAACATTCCGGGTCTGGTTCCCCTCCCGGACGCGAACCTGCTGGAGGAGGACCTCGCCTTTGCCCGCACCACCGTCAGCAACGGGCCGGTGGTGAACGCGCTCGGCGCGCCGTACTACCCCGGTGACATCCTCGGCAACTTCGGGAGCTTGATGTCCGAGTTCGCGGCGGGCGCGCCCCCGGTTCCGAACGACCCGCTCCTCGCCGAGGCCGAGTATCCCCCCGCACCCGGGCACGGTCAGGACGCGACGTTCGGCGGTACCCCACCCGCTGGCTTCCCGATCGCGCCGAACGTCTTCAGCGCTCAGTCACACGCGGCACCGGACGGATCGTCGGTCACCTCGACCCTGTCCGACCTGAGCACGGGTGCACCGTCGAGCAGCCAGTCGAAGCTCGCCCAGCTGGGGCCCGCGCCCGGGGGGTCGGTCGGCTCGGTGCTGGGCGGGGTGGCGGCCGCCGCGGGTAGCTCGGGTGCGGGTGGAACAGTCGACGTCGCCTCGATCCAGTCCACCAACACGACCACGATCGGGGGGTCGACCGTGACGAGTGCGGCCGGGACTGTGCTGAAGGGCATCGACATCGCCGGCGTGCTCACCATCAGCCAGCTCACCGGCTCCGCCTCCTCTACCTCCGACGGCACCCAGGGAACGCCGACGGCAAGCCTCCATCTGGCCGACGTCAGCGTGGAGGGCCAGCCCGCCTACATCGACCAGCAAGGCGTGCACGTCACGGGACAGAGCACGAGCAGTTCCGGCGTGACACCTCAGCAAGCCCAGAGCATGCTCAACAGCACCTTCGCCCAAGACGGCATCACGGTTCGGCTGCTCGATCCGAGCAAGTCCACGAACGGGGCCGAGGGCATCGCCAACTCGGGCGGACTCGTGGTGAGCATCTCGCACCAATTCGCCGTGTCCTACATCCCGGGAGAGCCGTCGATCCCCGTGCCGGGTCTGGGCAACACCGGCCTTCCCGCCGGGGTGTACAACGCGACGACGTCGTTCACGTTGGGGAGCGCCACGACGGACCTGCAGGCGTCCACCATTCCGGCCTTCGGATCCGATTCGGGTGCGCTCGGGCTGGCGGGCGGCGGCAGCGGGGTCAGCCTCGGCATCTCACCCTCCACTGACAACTCGCTCGGCTCCTCGACCGACCTCAGCTCGCAGACCCTCGGCGCCACGGACAACGGGACGGCAGGCTCCGGGGGTTCCCTCCCACCTGCCTTGGCGGCAGGCGTGGCGCACCGCCTGCCGCTCGGGATCCCCCTCCCGGTCGCATGGGTCCTGGCCGGGCTGATCCTGTGCGTCCTGGTCAGTTACCCGATGCTCCTGACGGTCAGGTGGCAGTTCCTCTCCGGAAGGAGGAGATGATGGCGGACACCGCCACCCAATCCGCTCCCGCCCCCTCGGGCGTGTCGCGTCCCGCGACCACCGACGCCACGGTCACCCTTCCCGAGGTGCGCCCCCACGCTCCGGGCGCGCCCGGTGCCCCGGATGGCCGACCCGACACTGGCCGACCCGACACTGGCCGACCCGACACTGGCCGACCCGCTGACCCTCCTCTGTCACCCGCCGTCCCTTCCGCGCCTGCGAACGGAGGGTCGGAGGCCCCGTCACGGCGCCGGGGACGTTCCGGTCCGTTCTCGGGCATCACGCTCGGCCTGCCTGGTCGACGCGGCCCTCGCTCCGAGGGCGGCGGCCGCGGCGGGCGCCGCTTTCCGTTGCGGCCCGGCGAGGGTGGGGATGGTGTCGACCTTCGCAACACGTGGCAAGTGGTGGCGGGGGCTCTCCTCGTGCCGCTCGGCGTGGTGTTCATCTTGATGTCGTGGTACGGCGCGGCCCACACGCCGTACGTGCAGCAGCAGATTCCCTATCTGGTGAGCGGCTCGTTCGCGGGGTTGGGATGCATCGTGCTGGGCGGACTCCTGTACTGGGCGCACTGGCTCTACCGGATCTACGACCAGGCCGATCTGCATCATCAGGAGCAAATCGACGCCCTCCACCAGACGCTGCGCGTCATCGCCGAGCGACTCGACGGCTCGGGCTCGGGCCCGGGAACAGGCGAAAGCGCCGGTGCGCAGGCAACCGGCGCGGGTGCGCCCCGTGCCGCGGCACACGAACACGGTGTGGCCGACGCCCCGGGGTCGGAAGCCGGGTTCGTGGCGTCGGACGGCGGCTCGTACTTCCACCTGCCCGCGTGTCCTGTGGTCGCCCACCACGCCGAGGGCATGCGAGCCGTCGGTGGGGACGCTCTCGGGACCATGGAGCCGTGTCGGATCTGCCGCCCCACCGAGGCCGGTGACCGCGTCCACGCCGAGGACGGCGACGGACACGCACCGGGCGGTCGTCCGTGATGTCCGGACCCGGCCTGAATCTGATCACTCTGTAGAGCAGCCCGAACGCGTATCGTGGTGGGAGTCTGATGGGGGTTTCGACCGTCCTGACGTCGCCCGTCACCCTGACGTGCGTGTCAAGGCTGACATTCACGTCAGGAAACGGGTAACGTACCCGCAGGGGCAGCGGGCCTGGTCACGGCCAGGTCGTGGGCGAATGCGACACGGGATGACCGGGCGACAGCCCGAGATCCCCAAGCGAAGGGAGGCCTTCGATGGCCGCCGAGGAACAGCTGTTGGACCCGTCTGCGGCCGTGGTGGCCGACCTCGCCTCTTCCGACGATCCGCGCGCCATCGCCCGCTCCCTGCGGCAGGAGCCGGTGCACCGCATCGGGGAGATGTTCACTCTGGTCACGCGGCGCGAGCACGTCGAGACCGCATTGCGAAAGTCGGCGGCGTTCTGCTGGAGCGAGGTCCCGATGGACCTCGGCAACACCCGTCCTCTCATCCCGCTGCAGATCGACCCTCCGCAGCATGTCAAGTACCGGCGGATCCTCGATCCGCTCTTCGCCCCCAAGAAGATGGCCTTGCTCGAGGGCGAGGTCGTGGCGCTCGTCACGGAGTTGATGGACGCGTTCACGAGCCGCGGATCGTGCGACTTCCACACCGAGTTCGCCGTGCCCCTGCCGTGCACGGTGTTCCTGCGGCTGATGGGCCTGCCCCTCGAGGACCTCGACTTCTTCCTCGACCAGAAGGACAACATCATCCGGCCGCCAGGCATCACCATGGACGAGCAGACGCCCCATCGTCGCAAGGCGGGTGACGCCGTCTACAAGTATTTCGAGGCGGAGTTGGCGAAGCGCCGCGCCGCGCCCACTGACGACCTGTTGGCGCAGATCATCGCCGGAGAGGTGGACGGTGTCCGGCTCACGGACGAGGAAGTGCTCGACATCTGTTTCCTCTTCATCATCGCCGGGCTCGACACGGTGACCGACTCGCTCGACTGCTTCTTCGCGTACCTGGCCCAGGAGCCGGAGCAGCGGCGCCTCGTCGCGGAAGACGAATCGGTCATCCCCTCGGCCGTCGAGGAGCTGCTGCGGTGGGAGAGCCCCGTCCCGGCTGTGCCTCGGGTAGCGACCGAGGACGTCGACTTCGGCGGGTGCCCGGTCCACGCCGGGGAGCAGGTCATGCTGCTTCTCGGGTCGGCCAACACCGACGACGCCAACCATCCGGGCGCGGACGAAGTCGACCTCCGCCGGAACCCCAATCCGCATCTGGCCTTCGGTGGCGGGGTCCATCGCTGTCTGGGGTCCCACCTGGCGCGTGTCGAGCTGCGGGTGGCGCTGCGTGAGTTCCACCGCCGGATCCCCGACTACTGGGTGAAGCCGGAAGCGGTGCTCCAGTACACGCCCGGGTTGCGTTCGCTCACCTCGCTCCCACTGGAATTCGAACCGGCGGGCTGACCCTGGTGATGCGTCTGCGGCTCGATACCGAACGGTGCCAGGGCCACGGCCGCTGTTACATGTTGGCGCCCGAGCTGTTCGACGCCGACGACGTGGGCCACTGTGTGTTGCTGGTGGACGAAGTGCCCGCGGGCCACGAGGACGAGGCGCGCAACGGCGTCGAGAACTGCCCGGAGCAAGCTCTGTCGTTGGAGTAGGACCGGGTCGTCGCCGTCGGCGAGCGCATCGCCGAGCCGTCGCGGGTCGCCGTCGCCGTCGCTGAGCCGACGCCGTCGCCGAGCGCATCGCCGAGCGGCGGCGGGCGCTACAGCGCGTGCGCTCGGTTGACTTCGCCGTCGGGCTCGATGGAGACCGTGTCGGTCACGGCGTCGGACTCGAGCAGGATGGCGGTGAGGGCTTCGTCGGCTAGAGCCAGCGTCCGATGCGCGCCCACGTCCGCCAGGACGATCCCCGACTGGGGTCCGTCGTCGCGATCGAAGGGCACCGTGTAGGCCACGACCGAGCCGGTTCCCCGGGCGGAGGCGACGACGTCGAGGGGATCGGCCAGCTTGTCGACCTGCTCCTGGATCTTGTCGGCAGGGCATGGCGGCTCGTCCGGCGGGCGCCGGGAGTAGATGCCCACTGCCTCCTTGGTCAGGTAGTAGCCGTTGCCGTGTACGAGGGCGTGGTCGCTCCGCCCCTCGCGCAGCCATCGCGTGGCGTTGGCGATGGCATGGGTGACGTAGTTGTTGCCCGGTCCTCCGTGATAGGGGAGGCCGCCCGTCAGGGTGAGCGGCCGGGTGTCGTCGAGTGCGATGCCGAAGCTGTCGCGCGCCACCTCGATCGAGCTCGGAAAGCACGAGTACAGGTCGAAGGCCCCCACCTCGTCGAGTCCGACACCCGCCGCGTCGGCGGCGCGCCGGCCGCACTCGACCAGCGCGGGCGAGACATGAAGAGCAGGACGCTGCGACAGGTACCACACGTCGTGCGCGTCGGCCCATCCGGTCAGGTACGCCACGTCGTCCTGAGCGGCGCCCCACGAGCGGGCCGTGGCGGCGTCGGTCACGATGACGGCGGCGGCCATGTCGACGGCCATGACGGCGTTCACGTACTTGGGATACGGATGGCAGATCATCCGGTTGTCGGGTGTCACGGTCATGATCTCGGCCGCGTCGCGCCGGGTCGGAAACCACGACAGCGGGTTCTGAGCGGCTACCGCGTTGAAGCCGGCCATGAGGGTCCCCATGGTCCGGGCGTGGCTGTCCGGGTCCTCCTTGGCGGCGTGCGCGATGGCGGACTCGATCAGGGCGTACATCGAGGTGGCCTGGTCGAGCCCGTGGGCGCGCTCGACCGGATGGATCCCGAGGTCGGGTTCGAGCGCCGGCCACGTCTCGGGCCAACCCTCTTCTGACGGCCACTGCAAGCGGATCCCGAGTTGCCGGGCCCGTCGGCGGGTGGCCAGGGCTTCGACCCCGGCGATCAGGATTCGCGGTCGTCCCCCCGCCACCACGAGCTCGGCCGCCCGGTTGACGAGCCATTGCGGGATGGACCCGCCCATGCCCGAGCAGCGGGCGTCCGCGTCGGGCGCCCCCACCCGCCGGGCGAGCTCGGTCGCCGGGTCACTGTGACGCACCGAAAGCGAATGCACCATGAAGCAGTGGGTGAGCTGCGCCAGCAGAGCCTCGGGATCTCCTCCCGGGCCCTTCCCACCCACGTCTTCGGCCGCCAGCCGGGCGGTCTGGGTCATGAGCTCGAACGGATCGGGTGCGGCAACCGGGTCCTCGACGCGGTTGGTCACCTGGCCTCCACCCACGACCACCGGAACCCGGGTCCAGTCCATGCGTTGGTGCTCTCCTTTCCTCTGCACCGTGTCCGGTGACGCGTCCTCTGCATCGTGTCCGGTGACGCGACTTCCCCTCGCCCTGCGTCCCGACCGACCGGCCATCCGACCGGCCATCCGACCGGTCATCCGACCGGTCAGACCCCGACCCGACGCAAGGCCAAGCGTCGCTTCCCACGCGCCGTTACGCAGACGGTCCGCGGCCGAGGCGCGTCACGCGTCCGCCTGCACGACTCCATCTGTTCTTAGGCGGGCCGGTTCAGTCGCGTCGGCCCGCCAGGGCGCCGAGGTCGGCGGCCAGGGTCGGCTTGCGCGCGCCCTGGGCCCGCCGGGGGCGCAACGACGTGTCGACGTCGGTGGCTTCGGCCCGCAGCGCCTCGACGGTGCAGCGCTCCCGGGGACGTTGCGCGAAGGGGTCGAAGTGGAACAGCCGCATCGCGTTCTCGTGGGTGATCTTGTTGACGTCGTCGTCGGGCACGCCCGCCAGGTACTTCATGGCGATCTCGGGGGCGTTCGGCCACGTCGAGTCGGAGTGGGGGTAATCGCACTCCCAGCAGATGTTGTCGAGCTCCAAGAAGCGCCGGTTCTCGACCCCGAAGGCGTCGTCGATGAAGCACGTCACGATGCGCTCTTTGAACACCTGGCTGGGGAGCTGGTCACCGAAGTCCTGGCCGGTCCAGGCGTGGTGGTGCTGGTACACGTAGTCCACCCGCTCGAGGAAGTAGGGGATCCAGCCGATGCCGCCCTCCGACAGCGCGATGCGCAGATCCGGGTATTTGCGCAGGACGGGGGAGAACAGCAAGTCCCCGGCGCACTGGATGATGTTCACCGGCTGCAGCGCGATGAGGACGTCGAGCGGGGCGTCGGGGGCGGTGATCGCCAGCTGCGAGGACGACCCGATGTGGAGGCACACGACCATCTGCTCGTCCGAGCACGCCGCCCAGAACGGGTCCCAGTGGTCGGAGTGGAAGCTGGGCCAGCCGAGCTTGGACGGGTTCTCGGAGAACGTGACGGCGTGGCAGCCCTTGGCGGCTACCCGGCGCACCTCGGCCGCCATCAAGGCGGGGTCCCAGATCGGCGGGATCGACAGCGGGATGAACCGGCCGGGGTAGGCGCCGCACCAGTCCTCGATGTGCCAGTCGTTGTAGGCCCGCAGCATGTCGATGGCGAGGTCCTTGTCCTCCGTGCGGGCAAACAGCTGGCCGCAGAACTGCACGAAGGACGGGAAGCACATCGACCCGAGCACCCCGTTGGCGTTCATGTCCCGGACCCGCTCGTGGATGTCGTAGCAACCCGGGCGCATCTCCTCGAACGAGGTGGGCTCGATGCCGTACTCCTCGGGGGGCCGCCCCACGACGGCATTCAGGCCGACGTTGGGGATGGTGTTGCCTTCGAAGACCCACACGTCGGTCCCGTCCTCGTTGTGGACGACGCGCGGTGCCCGGTCCTTCCACTTGGCGGGTACCCGGCCGTCGAACATCCCCGGTGGCTCGACCACGTGGTCGTCGACGCTGACGAGGATGAGGTCCTCAGCTTGCATGCGCGCTCCCTCCCCGTGCCGGGCTCCTGAGACGTCCCGGGCTCCCCGAGACGTGCCCGGTGACCAGGCGATCATATACCTGACGTCCGTGTCAGGCATCCCGGGTGGGCTGGTCCTACACTGGCCGCCCGATGGGGACGGTCGACAATGCGCCGAGAGGGGTGGCGGCGTTGGCGCAGGCCGAACCCGAGCGCGTCGCGCTGGTGTGCGGCGCCACGCGGATGACCTTCGCGGGCCTCGACCGTGTTGCCAATGCCTTTGCTCACGCCCTTGCCGCGCACGCCACCCGGCCCGGCGACCGGGTGGCGGTCATGCTCAGAAACGGCATCCCCGCCTTCGCGGCGTGGCACGGCGTGGCGCGCCTGGGCGCACTCGTGGTCCCGGTGTCGACCCGGCTGACCGAGACCGAGGCCGCGTACATCGTCGACGACTCGGGCGCCGTGGCCCTGGTCCACGACGGGTTGCCCGCCGCGCTCGGTGCCGCGGCCCGGACGGGCGTCGCGGTCGTGGACGTGGCGTCACCGCGCCCCGGCCGCCTGCCGGAAAAAGACGACCCGCCCACCGAGGAGTATCTCGGCACGCCCGTCACCGCCATGATCTACACCTCGGGGACCACGGGCCGACCGAAGGGGATCGCCCGGCCCGCTCCTGCGCCGGCTCGCGACGCCCCGCCCAACCCGTTCGCCGCCTTCTGGGGCCTCGGTCCCGACGACGTCCACCTCATGACCGGTCCCATGTACCACACCGCGCCGAGCGCGTACGCCCTCATGAGCCTGACCGAGGGCGGGCGGGTGGTGATCATGGAGCGATTCGACGCCGCGCAGTGCCTGGCACTCATCGAGACCGAGCGCGTGACCACGTCCCAGATGGTGCCGGCCAATTTCATCCGCATCCTCGAGGCGGACTGGCGCGGGTACGACCGCTCGTCGGTCCGAAAGATCCTTCACTCCGCCGCGCCCTGCCCGGTGGCGGTGAAGCGCCGCATCATGGAGGTGTTCCCGCCCGGGACGGTCTGGGAGTACTACGGCGCGAGCGAGGGGATGGCGTCGGTCATCTCGCCCGAGGAATGGCTCGCCAAGCCCGGGAGCGTGGGCCGGCCGTTCCCCGGTGTGAAGGTGCGCATCCTCGGTCCCGCCGGCGAGGAGCTCGCTCCCGGGGAAGTGGGCGCGGTGTACGTGTCGTCGTTCGGGCCGGCCCGGTTCAGCTACCACAACGCCCCCGACAAGACCGAGCAGGCGTGGCTGGACGACTACTTCACCGTGGGCGATCTCGGCCGGCTCGACGAGGACGGCTACCTCTTCCTGGCGGACCGGCGCACCGACCTCATCCTGAGCGGCGGCGTCAACATCTATCCGGCCGAGGTCGAGGCCGCGCTGGTGGAGGAGGACGACGTCGTCGACGCGGCGGTGTTCGGGCTGCCCGACGAACGGATGGGCCAGAAGGTGCACGCCGTGGTCGAGGTACGCCCCGGCGCGAGCCGCGATCCCGACGCGCTGCGGGCGCGTCTCGGGGTCCGGCTGGCCGACTTCAAACTCCCCCGCACGATCGAGTTCGTGGACGAGCTCCCCCGCGAGCCCAACGGCAAGGTCCTCAAGACGAAGTTGCGTGAAGAGCGAATGGAGGCCGTCCCATGACCGATGCCCACGACGTGCGCGGCGAGCCGCGCCTGCTCGTCGACGGCAAGTTGACCGAGGCCACGTCGGGGGGTGCCTTCGACAACATCGACCCGGCCACCGAAGCCGTCCTCGGCCAGACCGCCGACGCGGCCGCGGCGGACATGGAGGCCGCCATCGGGGCGGCCCGGCGTGCCTTCGACGACACCTCGTGGTCCACCGACCACGAGTTCCGCACTCGCTGCCTGGCGCAGTTGCACGCCGCGGTGTCCGCGCACAAAGAGGAGCTGCGCGCCGTGACGGTGGCCGAGGTGGGTAGCCCCATCGCGCTCACCTATGCCAACCAGGTCGACCTGCCCATCGACGACCTGGCGCACTGGATCGAGTGGCCGGTGCGCTTCGACTACGAGCGCTGGCTGCCCGAGCGCGACGTCTTCGGCCAGCCCCAGCGGCGCGTGGTGCGGCGGGAGGCGGTCGGCGTGGTGGGGGCCATCACCCCGTGGAACTTCCCCCTCAACCTGAACCTCGCCAAGCTCGGTCCCGCCCTCGCCGCCGGCAACACCGTGGTGTTGAAGCCCGCTCCCGACACCCCGTGGTCGGCGACCATGCTCGGGCGCCTGGTGGCGGAGGAGACCGACATCCCACCCGGGGTGGTGAACATCGTGGCGTCGTCCGACCACATGGTGGGCGAGGTCCTCACCACCGACCCCCGGGTCGACATGATCACCTTCACGGGCTCGACGAAGACAGGCCGCCGCATCATGGCCAAGGGAGCCGACACCGTGAAGAAGGTGTTCCTCGAGCTCGGCGGCAAGTCGGCCAACATCGTGCTCGACGACGTGGCCGATCCCCCCGGGGCTATCGGGGTGAGCGCCATCGGCGTCTGTACCCATTCCGGCCAGGGCTGCGCCATCACCACCCGGCTCCTGTTGCCCCGGTCGCGCTACGACGAGATGCTCGAGGTCGCCGACACGATGATGGCGTCGGTGACCTACGGCGACCCGTGGGACCCCGCCAACCTCCAGGGACCGCTCATCAACCCGACCCAGCGCGCCCGCGTCCTCGAGTACATCGCCAAGGGCAAAGAGGAGGGCGCCCGCCTGGTGCGCGGCGGGGGGACTCCGGCCCATCTCGACAAGGGCTACTTCGTCGAGCCGACGCTGTTCGCCGACGTCGACCCCAAGGCGACCATCGCCCAGGAGGAGATCTTCGGGCCGGTCCTCGCCGTGATCCCCTACGAGGACGACGACGACGCCGTGCGCATCGCCAACGACTCGATCTACGGGCTGTCCGGCGCCGTGACGAGCGGGTCGGAGGAGCGGGCCCTGGACGTCGCCCGCCGCATCCGTACCGGCACGCTCATGGTGAACGGCGGGTTCTGGAACTCGCCCGACGTTCCCTTCGGGGGCTACCGCCAGAGCGGCGTCGGGCGCGAGAACGGGCTCGAGGGCTTCGAGGAGTACCTCGAGGTCAAGGCCATCGCCCTACCCGCCCGCTGAGAACGAACCCGCCGCTGGCGGCCCGGTGAGCGGGTCGTCTGTTCCGAGGAGAGCCTTCCCATGAGCGCTGGACCGGACGCAACACAGACAGATGCAACAGACACGGACGCAGCACCGACAGACCCGGTCGACCCGAGCGTGGTGCTGTTCGGGACCTTCGCCGACACGCCGCACGAGGGCTATCGGCAGCTCCTCGAACGGTGCCCCGTGTCGCGGTCGTCGGGGTCGCTCGACCCGAGCGAGACCGTGTACATCTCGGGGTACGAGGACGTGAACTGGGCGGTGCGCCACCCCGAGGTGTTCTCCTCGGCGGGTGCGGTGTCGATCGGACAGGAGCAGCCGCTCATCCCGCTCCAGCAGGACCCACCGCTGCACACGTCGTACCGGCGGCTCCTCAACGCGCCGTTCACACCCAAGCGGATCGCCGAGCTCGAGCCCGACGTCCGGCGTCTCGTGGTGAGGCTCGTCGACGCCTTCGCCGACAGGGGGCACTGCGACTTCAACGACGAGTTCGCCACGCCGCTCCCGTCGACGATCTTCCTCCGCCTCATGGGGCTGCCCCAGAGCGACCTTCCGATGTTCCTGCAGTGGCGCGACAACATCGTCCGCCCCGATGTGGACCCGGCTGACTTCGACGCGGCCGAAGAGATTCGGGCGCGCACCGGCAAGGAGATCAAGGCGTATTTCGAGTCGGCGATCGACGCGGCCAGGAAAGACCCGCCCGACGGGCTGCTGGGCGAGCTCGTCCACGCGGAGTTCGAGGGCCGTGCCTTGACGCAGGACGAGCTGCTCGGCATCTCCCAGCTGATGTTGCTCGGCGGGCTCGACACCGTCACCGCCACCCTCGACTGCATGATCACCTATCTCGCCCGACACCCCGACCGGCGGCGGCAGCTGGTCGAGGACCCGTCGATCATCCCCACCGCGGTGGAGGAGCTGCTCCGGGCGGAGACCCCAGTCCAGGTCATCGCCCGGACGGTGGTCCAGCCCATCACCATGCAGGGGGTCGACCTGAAACCCGGTGACCCCGTGATGCTCGTCCTTGGCGCGGCCGACGTCGACGAGTCGGTCTTCGACGATCCAGGCGCGGTCGACTTCGAGCGCGACATGGGCCGCCACGTCGCGTTCGGCGGTGGCAACCACCGCTGCCTGGGCGCGCACCTGGCCCGGCTCGAACTGCGCGTTGCCTTGGAGGAGTTCCACCGCCGCATTCCCGACTACCGCATCCCCGACGGCGAGGACGTCCACTTCTCGCCGGGCATCCGGCAGGCGAGCCGGTTGCCACTCGTCTGGGGCGACGCCCCGACCTGACGTCGCGACCTGACGCCGAAGCGCTACTCGCGCCCCAGGATGGCGGTGCCGGTGGAGGAGATCCACCCGCCGGTGGCGTTGACGCACGCCAACTGCGCCCCGTCGACCTGGCGGGGCCCGCCCTCGCCCCGCAGCTGCTTCACGGCCTCGACGAGAAGGAAGATCCCCCGCATCCCCGGCTGGCACGACGACAACCCGCCGCCGTCGGTGTTGGTGGGGAGCGCGCCGCCCACGCGCAGGGTCCCACCCTCGACGAAGGAGCCGCCCTCTCCCTTCTTGCAGAACCCGAGGCCCTCGAGCGTGAGCAGCACGGTCAGCGTGAAGCTGTCGTACACCTCGACCACGTCGATGTCCTCGGGGGTGACGCCCGCTTGCCCGAACGCCTTCGCCCCCGACCGCACGCACGGCGACTCCGTGAAGTCGCGCCACTCGCTCATCGTCGTGTGCGAGATGGCCTCCCCCGTGCCGAGCACCCAGATGGGCGTGTTGGCGCAATCCCGGGCCCGGTCCTCGTGGGTCAGCACGATGGCGCCGCCGCCATCGGATCGGATGCAGCAGTGCAACTTGGTGAACGGGTCGGCGATCATGCGCGAGGACTGCACGTCCTCGATCGTGATGGGGTCGCGGTAGTAGGCCTCGGGGTTGAACCCGGCGTTGTAGCGCGCCGACACGGCGATCTCGGCCAGCTGCTCGATGGTCGTGCCGAACTCGTACATGTGGCGGCGCGCCGCCATGGCGTGCTTGGCGATGAGCGTGTGCCCGAAGGGGGCGTCGAATTGGGTCGGGCCCCGGTTGCCGAAGAAGAGGTTGGCCCTGCGCATCCGGCGCTTCAGGTCGGCTCGGGCCGTGGATCCGTAGGAGAGGACCACCGTGTCGATCTGGCCCTGGGCGATGGCCGCGGTGGCGTGCTCGAGGAACATCTCCCAGCACGACCCGCCCACGCCGGTCGAGTCGATGTAGTCGACGTGGGAGGCGAGCCCGAGGTACTCGGCGAGCTCGATGGGAGGGAGCGCGCCGGTGCCGTGCGACATGAACCCGCCGACCTCGCCCCGGTCGATCCCCGAGTCAGCCAGGGCGCGGGTGATCGCCTGGTGGTGCAGCTCGAACGCCGACTTGTCGTCGACGCGACCGCAGTCCGACAGCGCCGCTCCGACGATCGCCACCCTGCGTGCCATCACGCCCCTTTCGCTTCTTTCCCGAAACCTGACGCCGGCGTCGGAGAACGCGGCGGTAACGGTAGCGTGGCCTCGTGACCGACGGCACACCGGCCGCACTGCGAGACCCGCTTCCCGGGCTCCCGGCGCGCGCGCCCGGATCGGTGCGTCGCACCATGCACGTCGACGTCGGGCCGCGCGCTGAGTGGACGTCGTCGCTGGCCATGGAGGGTGGCGCTCGGGACCTGCGCACCGGCGCCCACACCTCCGACCGCACCGACCGCACGGACCCCGACGCCCCCGTCCTCGACACCACCGTCCTCGCCCGAGCAGCGGTGCGCGCCGGCTTCGACACCCAACGGCGCCTCGAGTCGCTCGAGACGTCTCCGCCGGTGGAATGGGCGGGCGCGCTGATCGGGGCCCGGGCCGGGGGCGGGTTCCGCCGTCACCTCGACGCCGTGGTCCCGCCGGCCGAGGCGGGTTCGTTGTTGCGCCAGGTCCTCGACGACATGCCGGCCGCCGCGCTCATCTCGGGCTACGCGTGGATGCGCCTGGCGCGCCGGGCCGGCCATCACCCGGCCAGCCTCATGCCCTCCGGCGCGCTCGACCGCATGACCGACCTCTGCTCGGGATGGCGGGCGGGCGGCACCGCGGTCCGAAGCGTCGCCGGGGGCGAAGGCGTGCCTGTCCAGGACTGCCCGCCCGCGCCCCGCGACGCGGGCGACGACCCCGACGCGTGGCACGCCATCGGGCCGCTCGAAGCGGACTGGATGCGACGGCGTCGCTGCATCGACGTGGCGCACGAGCCCGGCGGCGCGTTCACGATCTGGGCCATGTTCCGCGACACCGTGGGCGAGGGCGACGGCGACGAGGTCGTGCTGCACGAGTACGCCGTGCGCGTCCGCGGCACAGACGGCGTCATCGAGGCCATCGAGGCCGAGCCGCGTGTTCTCCCGTTCCCCGAGTGTCCCGCCGCCGGCGATGCCGTGGGCGCGCTGGTCGGCACCAACGTGCGCGTCCTCGTGACGTCGGTCGGGGACACCCTTTCGGGCATTGCGTCGTGCACGCACCTGAACGACCTTCTTCGGGCCCTGGGAGGGATCGGGGGCCTCCTCGGTGTGCCGCACGAAGGCTGAGGGGCCTCCGCACCTCGTCGTGGAGTTCTCCCTGGTCCGAGTTCAGGGCCGCGCCGTTGTCGCCGATAAGGAACCGTGCGTGGCATCGCCGTACCGACCGTCTCGCGCCCGACCTCCGACCTCACCACGAGCGGCGGACACAGGAACGTGGACCGACTCGATCTCCGGCCTTTCGGTGGCCGGGCGGTGGCGGCGGGCCTCGGGGTCCTTCTCGCACTCGGCGGAGCCGCGTCGCCCGCGGGCGCGTCGCCCCGGACCATCACCACCGTCGCCGGGAACGGCTCGGCGGGCTACTCGGGCGACGGCGGTCCCGCCACGAGCGCCTCGCTCAACGCGCCGGCCGGCGTCGCCGTCGACGCGTCGGGTGACATCTTCATCTCGGACGACACCAACAACCGGATCCGCAAGGTCAACCCCTCCGGTGTGATCACCACCGTCGCCGGGACCGGCTCGGCGGGCTACTCGGGCGACGGCGGTCCCGCCACCAGCGCGCAGTTGCGGGGACCGACGGACGTCGTGGTGGACAGCGCCGGGAACCTCTACGTAGCCGATGCGGGCAACAGCCGCGTCCGGAAGGTGAGCTCGTCCGGGACGATCACCACCGTCGCCGGCAACGGGGGCTCGGGCTATTCGGGCGACGGCGGTCCCGCCACCTCGGCCGCGCTCGCCTCACCCGTCGGGGTGAGCCTCGACACGGGCGGCAACCTCTACATCGCCGACTTCGGGAACAACACCGTCCGCAAGGTCAACCCGTCCGGCACCATCTCCACCCTGGCGGGCACCGGCTCGTCGGGGTACTCGGGCGACGGCGGTCCCGGCACGTCCGCCAAGCTCAACACACCCACGTCGGTGTCGGCCGGCGCAGGGGCGGTGTACATCGCCGACGCCGGCAACGCCCGGGTGCGCGCCGTCGGCGCCTACGGGGTGATCACGACGGTGGCGGGCACCGGCTCGGCCGGCTACTCGGGCGACGGCGGTCCGGCCACCTCGGCCCAGCTCGAGTACCCGGTCGGATTGGCGGTGGACAGCTCGGGCGACCTGTTCATCGCCGACTTCTTCGCCAACGTGGTCCGCCAGGTGAGCCCGTCCGGGACCATCACCACCGTGGCCGGGACCGGCTCGGCCGGCTACTCCGGGGACGGCGGCCCGGCCACCTCGGCCCAGCTCCGCAACCCGGCACGGGTCGACCTCGACCGGGCCGGCAACTTCTACATCAGCGACTTCGGCAACAACCGGGTGCGTCAGGTCCAGGCCCTGGGCACGCCCGCCACCGTGCCCGGGGCCCCGACCGGGGTGAGCGCCACCGCGGGCGACAGCCAGGCCACGGTGACCTGGTCCCCGCCCGCGTCCAACGGCGGCAGCCCCATCACCTCGTACACGGTGACCTCGTCCGGTGGGCAGGTCGTCACGGTGTCCGGCCTCACCACGTCGGCGACGGTGGGCGGGCTGCGCGACGGCACGGCGTACATGTTCACCGTGGCGGCCACCAACGCGGTGGGCACCGGACCGCCGTCCGCCCGCTCCGGGGCCGTGACCCCGATGGGCCGGTCCGGCTCGGGACCGGGTCCGGGTGGGACCGGGCCGGGTCCGGGAGGAGGCACCGGGTCGGGTCCGGGCGGCACCCGGTCAGGTCCCGGGGGGTACGGGTCCGGGGTGTCGGGATCGGGGACGAACTCGACCGCGGGGACCGTCCCGGGGGCAGGGCCGGGGAGCGTCGGGGTGGCGTCACCGATGGAGCGCCACACGGTCGCGCCCCGCCCGGCGGGCGCCCGATCGGGTCCCGCACCGGCCGCGCCGGCCCCTCAGCCCGCGCCGGTCGCCACACGCGTGCTCCACCAGCTGGGCAAGGCAAGCCTGACGCTGTCCGAGGGTTCGGCCGCCTCGGTGGTGCTCCTCTTGCTCCTGGTCGCCTTCCTCACCGTCCAGGACCGCATCGATCGCAACGACCCCAAATTGGCCCTCGCTCCCGTGTACGGCGAGCCCGACCTGGGGTTCGGGCCGCCCCCCGACCCGGGAGAGGTCGTCCTATGAGAACGGAACGTCGCTGGTCCACGAGCGAGCTGGTCCCCCTGGCCGACCGGCTCCGTTACATGCTGTTCGTGCGGGCGGCCCTCATCGGCTCCATCGCCGTCGGGGGCGGGCTCGCGTCCGGGTTGGTCGGCGGGCTCCCGCCCCACGCCCCGGCCATCCTGGCGGTGTGGGCGGGCATCTCCGCCCTGGCCGAGATCGTGTGGCGCCGGTCGCGCCGCCGTGGCCTCCCACTGTTCGGGGCCACGCTCATCGTCGACGGGCTGGCGCTCGTATGGCTGTCCGAGGTCGGCATGGTCACCAACGTGCGCTACCTCATTTTCGGACACATGGTGGCGGTGGTGCTGCTCGCCTCGTACCGGACGGGGCTCAAGATCGCCCTGTGGGAGACCCTCCTGTTGTTCACGGTGTTCTTCGCGGGGCGCAACGCCGCCTTCGGCCTCTCCCGGGTCGCACCCGGGACCGCCTCCCGATGGGACCTCGGCCAGCTGGCCGTGTTCGTGGCGGCCGTCTGGCTGGTCGCGGTGGCGACCGCGGTGTTCTCGTCGGTGAACGAGCGCGAGCTGCGACGGCGCCGGTTCGACCTCGAGGCCCTGGCGCACTTCGCCGTGGCCCTGGAGGGCGCCGCCGACCGCAAGACGGTGGCGGGGACCCTGCTCGACAGCCTCGCCGACAACTTCCCCGTGGGCCGGCTCCTCCTCTTGACGGCAGGCCGCCATCCCATGGTCCTGGGCCAGCGTGACGTCACGGCCGGCGCGGCGCCGCCTCCGTTCGAGGTGGGATCGGCGCTGCTCCGGGTGCAGTCGACGCACGAGACCCTGCTGCTGTCGCATTTCGACCCGGTGTCGGACCCGTGGATGGCCGCGATGCTCGGCGAAGCCGGCCACTTCATCGTGATTCCCCTTTACGCCGAGGGCGGCTGCGTCGGCGTGCTGGTGGTCGACCATGCGGCGCGCAACGGGTCACGGGTGGAGCGGCGGCTCGTCGCCATCATCGATCGCTTCGCGTCGCACGCCGCGCTGGCGCTGCGCAACGCGGCGCTGTCCGAGCAGATGGACCAGATGGCGAACACCGACGGGCTCACGAACGCGGCCAACCGCCGGGCCTTCCAGTCGACCTTGGAGCGCGAGGTGTCGCGGTCGATGCGCTCGGGCGACCCGGTCAGCCTCGTCATGCTCGACATCGACAACTTCAAGGCGCTCAACGACACCCACGGCCACCAGGTGGGGGACGACGTGCTGCGGCAGGTGGCCGCGGTCCTGCACGCGAACTGCCGGGACTTCGACACCACGGCGCGCTACGGGGGCGAGGAATTCGCCGTGATCCTGCCGGGCTGCGGCCCGGGCGACGCGCTGGCGCGCGCCGAGCAGCTGCACCGGTGCGTGCACGACGAGGTCGTCGATGTGACCGTGACCGTGAGCGTGGGGGCGGCCGCCTTCCCTGTCCACGCCACCACGGCCGAGATGCTGGTGAAGGCGGCCGACGACGCCCTGTACGAGGCCAAGCGGGCCGGCCGCGACCGCGTGCGCATCGCCGAGTCCCCTGATGCCCTGGCCACCTCGTCCGGGCTCGCGGGCTGACCCCGGCGCGCCCATCGTGACCCTCGCCGTCGTCGTCATGGCGACACTCGTCGTGGTGGGGTTGGTGTCGGCCCTCATCCGCCGGGTGGACGTGCGCCGGCTCCGCCGCCAGGCGAAGCCGCCCGCGCCGCTGCGCGACACTCTGACCGGACTGCCCAGCCGGGCGTGGCTCGAGGGCCGCCTCGACCAGGTGATCGCACGGGCGGAGCGCCACGGCGACCTGGCGGCCGTGCTCGTGCTCGACGTGGACCGGTTCGCGGACATCAACACCCGCATGGGACCCGAGTGGGGCGACGCCGTCCTCGTCCAGGCGGCCCGACGACTCCAGGAGCTCGCCCGCACCGAGGACACGGTGGCGAGACTGGACGGGGGCGAGTTCGCCATGCTGCTCGAGCAGGTCGCCGACGCCAACGCCCCGGCGCGCGTCGCCCAGCGGATCACCGAGAGCTTCCGCACCCCGCTCCGCCTGGGTGACGACGACGCGCCGGTGAGCTTCAGCATTGGCGTGGCCGTCTACCCCGTCGGGGGTGCTTCTTCTCGCGACCTCCTACGCGACGCCCTGTTCGCCATGCGGCGCGCCCGGCAGAAGGGCGAGGGTCGCTTCGAGATCTTCGATCCCGAACTGGGCCAACAGGCCGCGACCCGTCTCGTGCTCGAGTCGAGGATGAGAGAGGCGATCGCCGAAGGGGAGCTGGTCGTCCACTACCAGCCCCAGGTGCTGACGAAGACGGGTGAGATCGTGGGCGTCGAGGCTCTCGTCCGGTGGCGTCACCCCACCGAGGGTCTGCTCGCCCCGGACCGGTTCATCGCGGCGGCCGAGGAGACCGGGTTCATCGTGCACATCGACCGGTGGGTGATGGAGGAGGCGTGCCGGGCGGCGGCCAATCTTGAGCGGCGTGGCCTCCTCGGTCCCCGATTTCGGATGAACGTGAACGTGTCGGCCGACGAGCTCGCCGCCGACCGTGACTTCTTGGAGGAGACCTCCCAGGTCCTGGCGGCGAGCGGGCTCGCCCCCCAGCGCCTCGCGGTGGAGATCACCGAGACCAGCCGGGGGATCGAGGCGTTCGCTCCCGCGCTCGGCCAGCTCCGGCTGATGGGGGTGGGAGTGGCGCTCGACGACTTCGGTACCGGCTACTCGTCGTTGTCGCGCCTGCGCTCGCTTCCGGTCAGCACCGTGAAGATCGATCAGGAGTTCGTGCACGGCATCACCGATCCCGCCAACTTCGCCATCGTGCGGGCGGTCACCGAGCTGGCCGGTGTCCTCGACATGGACGTCGTCGCCGAGGGGATCGAGACGCCCCGTCAGCTCGAACTGGTGCGGTCGGCCGGATGCCCGAGCGCCCAGGGCAACCTCTTCTCGGCCGCCGTGCCCGACGGGGAGCTCGAGGCGTTCCTGCGGTGGGGGCTCCCGGGGACCAGGGGGAACGGATCCGATGCGCCGGCGTGGGCGCCGTCGCTCCCCCCGCCCGACGCCGAGTCCGTCGCCTCGCGGTCGCAGGAGCAGCCCGACGGCCGGCCCCGACCGGCGGCTACTCGAGCACTCCCTCCTCGGTGAGGCGCTTCCGTTCGGTGTCGTCGAGTCTGAGGATGTCGCCCAGGACGTAGTCGTTGTGCTCGCCCAGCGTCGGGCTGGGCCGTGCGTAGCCCGCGGGCCCGTCGCTCAGGCGGAACCCGTTTCGCTCGTAGCCGCACTCGCCCATGCACGGGTGGGTGAGCGTCACGAAGTGGCCGCGGTGAGCGAGCTGCGGGTCGGAGGAGGCGTCGCCGAAGTCGGCCACCGCCACGGCCTCGATCCCGAGAGCCTGCAAGCTCTCCGCCACCTCCGGAGCGCGTCTCGAGCGGGTCCACGACTCGACCAGCGACTCGACCTCGTCCACCGCGGCGCGGCGAGCTTCGAATGTGGCGAGCCGCCGGGTCGTCGCCTCGTCCACTCTCATGGCGCCGGCCAGACGCTCCCATTCGGCGTCGTCCCAGCACGCGATGGCGACCCACCGGTCGTCGCCCTCGCACGCAAAGGCGCCGTGCGGCACGGCGCGCGCCGAGCGGTTCCCCTGGCGACTACCGGTGGTGCCGTTCAACTCGAAGTCGAGCACCCACGGCGAAAGCGAGTACACGGCCGCCTCGACCTGGCTCACGTCGAGGTGCACGCCGCGCCCGGTGCGCCTGCGGTACAGGAGCCCGGCCGCCAACGCGCTCGCCACGAACCGGGGCGCCAGGGAGTCGGTGATCGTGCCGAACGGGCCCACCGGCTCGCGGTCAGGCCACCCGGTGAGGAGGTTGTAGCCGGCGAGCGCCGAACCCTGCCCGCCGAACCCGGGGTAGTCCTTGTGCGGCCCGGTCTGGCCCTGGAGACACGAGCTCACCATGACCAGGTCGGGCTTCTCGGCGCTGATCGACGCGTAGTCCAGCCCGAAGCCGCGCATGGCCCGGGGGGCGAAGTTCTCGGCCACCGCGTCCGCCCAGCCGATCAACCGCTTGGCGAGCGCCACGCCCTCCGGGTGCTTCAGGTTCAGCGTCACGCCGAGCTTCCCGACGTTGAGCGCGTCGAACATGTCGGATCCCTCGAGCCCGCAGGGACCCGCGGAGCCGTAGGTGCGCAGGAAGTCGGGGCGGCTGCGGGACTCCACCCGCACCACGGTCGCCCCGTGCTCGGCGAAGTAGCGGATGGCGATCGGTCCCGCGGCGCCCGTCCCGAACTCGAGCAGCCGGGTGCCGCTCCACGCCCCGCCCACCCCGTCCGCCGTCTGCTCCACCCCGCCCCGCGCCGGGCGCGCCCACACCCCCGGCCAGCGGTACGGCTCGTCACGGGGAAGCGGCCGGGCCGGCCCGTCGGGTGCGGGCGTGCGCACGGCGTCGTCGGGGCTGGTGGTGAGCACGAACGACCGAGGAAGCGCGGGGATGTCCCCCACCGGGACGAAGAACCCCCGGCCGGCGAGCTGGCGGCTCTCGAGCAGCTGGCTCGGCGAGTTGGCGGGCGCGAGCATCAGGTTGGTCTCGCACGCGATCTCGTACAGCTCCGACATGGTGTGGCGCAGGAAGTACTGCGCGATCGGCTCGCCGATGGCGTCCAGGTCGTCCCGGCTCACCTGGTTGTGGTCGTACGTCGTCCAGTCCCGCTCGGTGAGTGCCGGGGTCGCCAGCCCGTCCTCGTCCACGAGGCGCGTGATGGTCTGCATGTTGGCGACGCGCGCCTTGCCGCCGCGCAGACCGAACGACACGAACCCGTCCTGGCACGGCCAGATCTCGCGCGTGATGCCGACGCTCGCCCCCGAGCGCTTGCCGCGCGACTGCGTGCGTCCGAAGCGGCCCGGGTGGCCCATGGACGCGATCATCACGGCTTCCTGCGCGGAGACGTCGACGACCTGCGGGCGCCCCGAGGCGAGCGCCGTCAAGGCGGCCATGGCGGCCTCGGGGCCGACGTGCGCCCACGCGGTGGGCTCGGTGCACCGCACCGGGGCACGGTCGGGGTCACCGGTGCAGTACATGTTCCCGGTCGACGCCATGACCCCGAGGTCGCTCGCCTTCCAGTCGGCGCGCGGCCCGTCGAAGCCGAACGGGGTGACGCGCACCCACACCGAGCCCGGTGCCAGTCCCGAGTCGGGGTCGAGCGCGCCCGGCCAGCGCGGCGTGGTGAGCACGACGTCGGCGTCGGCGACGAGCGCGGCCAGCCGCGGGTCCTGTGCGCCGTCGACCTCGGCCAGCGTCTTGCCCGCATTCCAGGCGCGGAATCGCAGCGACGTGCCGTCGGGCCCGAACGGCGGGACCCGGCGCAAGGGATCGCCTCCGGACGGCTCGACCTTCACAACGGTCGCGCCCAGGTCGGCCAGGATGCGACCGGTCAGCGCGGCGGGCTCACCCGCCAGGTCGGCGACGCGCACCCCGGCGAGGAGCGCCTCGGGCTCACCCCGTTCGCCGGACACCGTGAAAGGTGGGATCGGCGCTAGGCCGCGGCGCGCTCGAGAACGTGCACGGCGCAGGCCGACCCCAGCCCGATGACGTGCGTGAGCCCGACGCGCGCCCCTTCGATCTGGCGGTCGCCGGCCTCGCCCCGCAAGTGCGTGGTGACCTCGAACAGGTTGGCCACACCGGTCGCCCCGATGGGGTGCCCCTTGGAAATGAGCCCGCCCGACACGTTCACGGGGATCTCGCCGTCGCGCCAGGGCGCGCGGCGGTCGATGAAATCGCCCGCCCCGCCCGGCTCGCACAGCTGGAGGTTCTCGTAGTGGATGAGCTCGGCCGTGGCGAAGCAGTCGTGCAGCTCGACCAGGTCGAGGTCGTTCGGCGCCACGCCGGCCTCTTCGTAGGCCGCGGCCGCGGCGCGCCGGGTCAAGGTGCTCACGTCGGGCTGCGCGGTGTCGGACTCCACGAAAGGGTCGGAGGTGAGCACCGACGCCGAGACCTTCACCGCCCGCCGGCGCACGTCAGGGTCGAGCGTCTTCAGTTTGGCTTCCGAGCACAGCACCACTGCGGCCGCTCCGTCGCCGGTGGGGCAGCACATGAGCAGCGTGTTGGGGTACGCCACCATGTCGGCCGCCATCACCTCGTCGAGGCTGAACGCCTTGCGGTACTGGGCCAGGGGGTTGAGCGCGCTGTGCGCGTGGTTCTTCTCGGCCACCTTGGCGAACTGCTCGAAGCCGACCCCGTCGTGGCGTGAGGCGTATTCCATGCCCGCCTGGGCGAACACCCCGGGCATGAGCTGTGTCCCGAGGATCCCCTCGACCGGCATCACCGACCCGTAACGGCCCGAGGGCGTGTAGCCCGACGGCGCGGCGCGCGCCTGGCCGGCCGGGCCCAGCAGGCCCATCTTGCCCATCTGCTCCACCCCCACCGCCAGTGCCACGTCGGCCTCGCCCGCCTTGATGGCGAGGATCCCGGTCCGCACCGCGGTTGCCCCGGTCGCACACGCGTTGGCGACGTTGTAGACGGGGATGCCGGTCTGGCCGATCTGCTTCTGGAGGCGCTGGCCGAGCATGTTCGACGCCTCCATGAGCGACCCGGCCGCCAGGATCCCCACGTCGAAGATCGACATTCCCGCGTCGCCGAGCGCATCGAGCGTGGCGGTGGAGGCGAGGTCGATGGAGTCCTGGTCGGGGTACCGGGCGAAGCGCGTCATGGACGCACCGATGATCCACACGTTGTCTGGCAAGGTCGCTCCTCCTACGCGGGGGTGAAGCCGAACGCCACCGCCTCGGTGCCCTCCGCATCGGTCCCGCACGGGAACGTGACCAGGCGGACGGGCATCCCGAGCTCGATCTTCTCCGGGTCGGCACCGCCGTCGACGATGTTCGCCTTGACGAACCCCCCGCCGTCCAGCTCGACCACCGACGACACGTACGGCACGGCCACGTTCGGCGCGGCCCGGTGCACGATCGAGTACGACCGCACGACGCCGGTGGGGGCGAGGGGCTTGGGCTCGAACTCCAGCGCGCCGCAGCGCGCGCAGGCGTTGCGCCGGTCGAAGTAGAGGGCGCCGCAGCTCGTGCACGAGTTCGCCACGAGGTGCGGCTGGTCGCCGAGCACCAGGTAGTCGACGACGGGGATACGCGTCGCGCCCGCTTCGCTCACGGCCCGAGACCCTACTCGTTCGCCTGACACCGGTGTCAGTCGAGGCGGCCCGGCGTGGCACACTGACCGGCGACGCACGTCGTGGCCACGAGGCATGTTGGCCACGGTGAGCAGATGACGGCAAGGCACAGGGAGGAGAAGGGCGTCCGTGGCCGACCAGCCGCTCGAAGAGCAGGTGCTCCATCGCGTCTCCGGTCGCGTGGCGTGGATCACGCTGAACCGGCCCGAGGTGCGCAACGCCATCACCCCCGCCCAGAGGGAGCGGATCATCGACCTTCTCGACCAGGCGAGCGCGTCGCTCGAGGTCGGCGCGGTCGTGCTGACCGCCACCGGAGAGGGCTTCTGCACCGGCGCGGACCTGCGCGCCGGGCGCAGCGGCGCGCCGCCGCCCGCCCGACCCGAAGGCGCGCCCGACCGCGTCATGGGCGAGGCGTCGCGCATGATCCGCCGCGGTGCGCAGCGCCTGGTGTCGGCCGTGCTCGACTGCGAGAAGCCGGTCGTGGGCGCGGTCAACGGCACCGCCGCGGGCATCGGCGCCCACCTGGCTTTCGCGTGCGACCTCGTGGTGGCGGCCGAGGAGGCCCGCTTCATCGAGGTCTTCGTGCGCCGTGGTATCTCGCCCGACGGGGGCGGGGCGTACCTGCTTCCCCGGTTGATCGGGCTGCAGAAGGCGAAGGAGCTCATCTTCTTCGGAGACGACCTGCCCGCGGCCGAGGCGGCTCGCCTGGGGCTCGTCAACCGGGTCGTTCCCCGCGACCAGCTCGAGGCGGCTGCATCCGAGCTGGCGGGCCGGCTCGCGGCCGGTCCGACCAAGGCCATCTCGATGGCCAAGTGGCTTCTCAACCGCTCGCTCGACTCGGATCGCCGGTCGGCCTTCGACGAGGAGGCCTGGGCGCAAGAGTTGGTGGTCGGGACAGCTGACGCGGCCGAGGGCCTGCGCGCCTTCGCCGAACGACGCCCGCCCGAGTTCAAGGGCTTCTGAGCCCCGTCGGCCCAGCTTCCCCCCGGCCCGGGCCCGGCAGTAAGCTGACGGAAACGTCAGAGAACTTCGGTGTCCGGTTCCGGGCGCCGGCAGGCCCTCCCGGTGGGGGCGGCAGGGAGGTGTGATGGGGCGCGAGTACCGGCTCATCTCGGCGGACGGGCACGTGGTCGAGCCGCCCGACATGTGGGTGAAGTACCTGCCCAAGAAGTTCCACGACCGAGCCCCCAAGCTCGTCAAGGACCCGAAGGGCGGCGACGCGTGGGAGCTCGTCCCGGGAACCCCGCCCATGCCGCTCGGCCTCGTCACCAACGCGGGCCGCTTCGGCAAGCGGTACGAGGATCTCGAGTGGTTCGGCTCGACCTACGACGACATCCTGCACGGGTCGTTCGAAGGCAAGGCGCGTGTCGAGGAACAGGACTTCGACGGCGTCGACGCCGAGGTGCTGTTCCCGTCCCAGCGCACTATGGGGGCGTTCATGGCGCAGGAGGACGACGACTACCACCTCGCCGGGCTCGAGGCCTACAACACCTGGATGCGCGACGAGTTCATGGCGGCCGACCCCGAGCGCCTCGTCGGCCTGGCTCAGATGCCCGGCGTCGACGTGCAGACGTCGGTGAAGTGGCTGCGCGACGCCAAGGCAGCCGGGTTCCGGGGCGTGATCATCTCGGCCTACCCGTCGGGCAACGCCGACCTGTCGTCCGAGGACGACCCCTTCTGGGAGGCGGCCCAGGAGGAGCAGCTTCCCGTCCACATCCACAGCGGCCTGCGCCAGGCGGGAAAGCGCACGGCCGGCTCGTTCCAGAAAGCCGCCGCGTCGGCGGGCCGGGCCATCGGCCTGGCCGAGATGGGCGGCCCGGTGGGCGACGCGTCGCAGTTCATGTCCAAGTTCATCTACTCGGGCCTCTACGACCGGTTCCCGGACCTGCAGATGGTGGCGGTCGAGTGCGGGGCCGGGTGGGTGCCGCACTTCCTCGAGCACATGGACGACCACTACTGGCGCAACCGGACCTGGACCGGTTCGTCCCTGCGTCAGCTCCCGAGCGAGTACTTCCGCCGCAACTGGAAGGTGACCTTCATCCGCGAGCCGTTCGCGGTGGCGGTCCGGCACTGGATCGGGGTCGACAACATGATGTGGTCGACCGACTACCCCCACCACCGCCACGACTGGCCATACAGCCGGCGCGTGGTGGAGGAGTCGATGGAAGGCGTTCCCGCCCCGGAGCGGCGGCGCATGGTGTGCGAGAACGCCCGGGAGTTCTACCGACTGGGCTGAGCCGCCGCGCTGAACCGAGGACGCGCGCCGAAGGCAAGAGCCCGGGCCCTCGGGTGGTGCGCGGGCCGGAACGGGGCCGGGTCTCGGTCACCGCGAAGCCCGCCGAAACGCACGCACCGAGCGGAAAGCCGACCGGCAGAACCGACAGAGCCGTCCGAGGCGACGGAACGAAGCGAGCTGAAGGAGAGCGCAGGACATGGGATTGCTCGAGGGCAAGGTGGCGATCGTCACGGGCGCGGGCCACGGCATCGGCCGGGGCGAGGCGCTCGAGCTCGCCCGCCAGGGCGCCACGGTGGTCGTCAACGACGTGGGTGGATCCGTACACGGCGAGGGCACCGACAAGCGCCCCGCCGAGGACGTGGTCGACGTCATCAAACGGCGCGGCGGGGAGGCGGCCGCCAACTACGACGACGTCGCCGACTGGGACGGGGCCGCCAACCTGGTGCGCCAGGCCGTCGACGAGTTCGGGCGCCTCGACGTCCTCGTGAACAACGCCGGCATCGTGCGCGACGCCATGCTCTTCTCGATGTCGGAGGGGGACTTCGACGCGGTGGTGCGCGTCCATCTGAAGGGCACCTTCGCCACGACGCACCACGCCGCGCAGTACTGGCGGGAGGAGTCGAAGGCAGGCCGCCAGCCGCGCGCCGCCATCGTCAACACGGTGTCCTCGGCCGGCCTGCAAGGCAACGTGGGCCAGGCCAACTACGGCGCGGCCAAGGCGGGGATCGCCGCGCTGACGGTCATCTCGAGCCTGGAGCTATCGCGTTATGGCGTCCGGGCCAACGCGGTGGCGCCCGGCGGCATGACCCGGATCACGGCCACGCTGCGCAAGGGGGCCGAGGTCACCGAGCCCGACCAGCTCGACGAGTCCGAGTACGACCCCATGAACCCGGCCAACTCGGCGCCCATGGTGGCCTGGCTCGCCTCGGACGAAGCCCTGCACGTGACGGGTCAGGTCTTCCGGGCCGTCGGCCACCGCATCTCGCACTACGTGGGGTGGACGCTCGGGGCGACGGTGGAGACCAAGGGCGGCCCGGCCCGGTGGGACCCGGCCGACATCGGCCCGGCGGTCAACGCGCACGTCTTCGGGTCGCGCGCCCCCGGGCTGCAGATGGGCGGCTGAACGGGCCACACTGAGTAGCCACTCAGGGGCAGCTACACCGGGGCGCCCACGCCGACGCGATCCACCGCCGCGGCCGGCGGGGACAGACGAGGGGAGCAACGACATGGCGGGTGTGTGGAGCTACGAGGGCAAGCGGGTGCTCGTGAGCGGAGGCGGCGGGGCCGGCATGGGGGCGGCCGCGGTGCGCGACCTGCTCGAGCTCGGGGCCGAGGTCCACGTGTTCGACATGAAAGAGCCCGCCTCCGAGGTGGCGTCGTTCACGCCGGTCGACCTGCGCGACCCGGCCGCGATCGAGGCCGCGGTGAAGAAGGTGGGTGGGCCCCTGCACGCGCTCTTCAATTGTGCCGGCTTGCCCGGACCGCCCTTCCCGGGCGTCGACGTCATGCTGGTGAACTTCGTGGCGGCGCGCCATCTGACCTCGCTCGCGGCCGAGCTCATGGGCCCGGGCGCGGCGGTGGCCACGATCTCCTCGGCGGGTGCCTACGGGTGGGAGAACGCCATGGGCCAGGTGGCCGACCTCCTCGCCACCCCCGGCTACGAGGAAGCCCGGACATGGTGCGAGGCGCACCCCGACAAGGTGGGCGAGGGGTACCTGCTCTCGAAGCAGGCCATCATCGTGTGGACCATGCACGCCGCGCTCGACCTGGCGCCGCGCGGCATCCGGGTCAACTGCACGAGCCCCGGTCCCACCCAGACCCCGATGATGCCCTCGTTCGAGTCGTACATGGGCAAGGACTTCATGGACCGCTTCCCGAAGCCCCTCGGCGGTCGCAACTCCACCCCCGAGGAACAGGCGCACCTCGTCGTGTTCCTGAACAGCGACGCGGCCAGTTACATCACCGGCGCCAACGTCTACGCCGACGGGGGATTCTCGGCCGGGATGCTGACGGGCCGTCTCGACTTCTCGGTGCTGGCGGGCGAGACCCCGGCCGGCTGAACGTCCCAACCCGAACGACCGAACGACCGAACGACCGAACGACCGAACGACCGAACGACCGAACGACCGAACGACCGGACGATGACGCAGCAGCGAGCCGACCTCGAGGAGTTCTTCCACCCGCAGGCGGTGGCGCTCGTGGGCTCGGTCAACCGCAGCGCCAAGCCGGAGCGCCTGCGCGCCGCGTACTCCGAGCGGTGGGGCGACCGCTGGTACCTGGTGAACGCCAAGGGCGGGAGCATCGGCGACATCCCCATCTACGAGCACGTGACCGACATCCCGGCCGAGATCACCCTGGCCGTGGTGAACGTGGGGACTCGCCTGGTGGCGAAGACCGTCGAGGAGTGCGGCAAGCACGGCGTGCCGTACGTGCTCATCTTCACCGCCGGGTTCAGCGAGGTGGGAGCCGAAGGCGCCGAGCTCGAGCGGGAGGTGGGAGAGGTCGCCCGCCGCTACGGCATGCGCATCTTCGGGCCCAACACGAACACGAACGCCTTCGAGGTCGTACCCGACCCGCCGCGTCTGCGGGGCGGACGTATCGGTCTCGTGACCCAGAGCGGCCACCAGGGTCGGCCCATCGTGCAGGGCACCGAGTTCGGCGTGGCGTTCTCCCGATGGGTGCCCACCGGCAACGAGCTCGACCTCGAAGCGGCCGACTTCATCGAGTACTTCGCCCACGACGACGACACGGCCGTCATCGCCGGGTACTTCGAAGGGTTCCGTCACCCCGACATGCTCCGCCGCGCGCTCGAGGCCGCCAACAGACAGCGCAAGCCCGTGGTGGCGCTCAAGATGGGCAGCACCGACGCGGGCACCCGCATGGCGAGCTCGCACACCGGCCACCTGGCCGGGTCCGACGCGGTGGTCGCAGGCCTGTTCCGCCAGTACGGGGTGGTGCGGGTGCGCGACCTCGACGAGCTGCTCGAGACGGCCGCCCTGTTCGCCAAGCTGCCCGCCGGGACCGGCCCGAATTGCTGCCTCTACTCCATCTCGGGCGGGTCGGGAACGCTCATGGCCGAGGTGGCCGAGTCGAGCGGGGTGCCGGTGCCGCTCCTCGGCGACAAGACCCGCAAGGCCCTGCGCGAGCTCATCCCCGACTACCTGACCGTCGACAACCCGGTCGACAATGGCGCACAGTTTCTCGTGTCCGCTCCGGTCGAGGACCGAAAGCGGGTCTTCGACCTGATCGCGGCGGACCCGGCCGTCGACGTCATCGTGGTGGGACTGACCGGCGCGCTCGGCCGGCTCACGGACCGCTTCGCCGAGGACATCGTGGCGTTCATCGACGACCTGGACAAGCCGCTCGTGGTGACGTGGAACTCGTTCAAGACCGACGAAGCGGGCTTCCGCACCCTGGTCGACGCGGGCGTGCCGTTGTTCCGGTCGTTCCGCAACTGCTTCGCCGCCCTGCGCGCCTTCGACCAGTACGAGGAGGCGTCGAAGACGTTCCGGCCGAGAAAGCCGTTGCCGCGACGGGTTCCGAGCGACGCCGCCGGTGCACTCACCGACGCCGGCACCACTGGCTCCCACCCCCTCAGCTCCGACGCAGCACGGCAGCTGCTCGAAGCCTTCGGCGTGCCGCTCGTCGCGCAGGGCGTGGCGCAATCGGCGGCCGAGGCGGCGCGCCTGGCGGCCGACATCGGGTTCCCGGTGGTGATGAAGCTGGCGTCGCCCGACTTCCCCCACAAGTCGGACGCGGGGCTCGTGCGGCTGTCGGTGGGCTCGGTGGGTGAGGCCAAGGCGGTGTACCGGGAGCTGGTGGAGCGCGCCACTGCAGCCAAGCGCGGGGCGCGCATCGAAGGCGTGGAAGTGCAGGAGCAGGTCGACGGCGGGACCGAGATGATCGTCGGCATGACACGCGACCCGGTGTTCGGTCCGGCCGTGCTGGTGGGCACGGGCGGCGTGTTCGCCGAGATCCTGGCCGACGTGTCGGTGCGCCCGCTTCCCATCGACCGGCGCGACGCCGAGGACATGGTGCGTTCCCTCCGGGGCTATCCGCTGCTGCGCGGGGCGCGCGGTCGCGAGCGCGGCGATGTCAAGGCGTTGGTGGACGCGGTGATGGCGGTGGCGCGCCTGGCGGGCGCGTGCGGCGACCGGCTGGCCGAGCTCGATCTCAACCCGGTCGTCGTCCGGCCGCAGGGGGCCGTGGCGGTGGACTGGCTCGTCGTGGGCGCGCCGGACGCGGCAGGCGCGGGCGCGGCCGGCGCGGCGGGCGAAGGCGCGGGATAGACCGTGGAGCTCGCCCTCTCCGACGACCAGCAGGCGCTGCAGGACTCGGTGCGCGCCGTGCTCGAGCGCGAGTGTCCCATGGCGCTCGTGCGGCGGGTGGTGGAGGAGGGCAAGGACACCGACGAGCTGTGGAGCCGCATGGTCGAGCTCGACTGGCCCGCGCTCGTGGTCCCCGAGGCCCACGGCGGGCTCGGCCTCGGCTTCGTCGAGCTCGCCGTCGTGGCCGAGCAGCTCGGGTACGTGCTCGCCCCGGCGCCGTTCCTCGCCACCGCGGCGCAGTTCGTCCCGGCGGTGCGCGCCGCGGGATCGGACGCGCAGCGCGACCTCTTCCTCGGCGCGGTGGCGCGCGACGGTGCGGTCGGCACGTTGGCGCTGGCCGAGGCGGGTGGGAGCTTCGACCCGGCCGACATCGCGACGACCGCGACCGCGGACGGCGACGAGTGGCTCGTCACGGGCGAGAAGCACTTCGTCTTCGACGGGTCGCGCGCCGAGGAAGTGGTGGTGGCGGCCCGGCTGCCGGGCACGTCGGGCGACGACGGCGTGACCCTGTTCGTCGTCCCCGGGTCCCAGGTGGCGGCCGAGCCCATGTCGAACCTGGACGGGAGCCGGAACTACGCCACGGTCGTTCTCGACTCGGTGCGGGTCGGCTCAGACCGCGTGCTCGGCACGCCCGGGGAGATGGCGCCGGTGGTGCGCAGCATCGTGCAGGAGGCGACCGCCGCGCTGGCGGTCGAGATGGTGGGCACGTGCCAGGCCATCTTCGACACCGTGCTCGCCTATGTGGGCGAGCGCGAGCAGTTCGGCGTCAAGGTGGGGTCGTTCCAGGCGGTGAAGCACAAGATGGCCAACATGTACGTGGCACTCGAATCGGCGCGCGCCACCGCGTACTTCGCGGCGGCGGCGATCGCCGAGGGTGACGAGCGGCGCGACGTCGCGGTGGCGATGGCCAAGGCGGGCGCGGGCGACTGCCAGAAGCTCGTCACCCAGGAGGGTATCCAGCTGCTGGGCGGCATCGGCTACACGTGGGAGCACGACATGCACCTGTACGTGAAGCGCGCCAAGGCGGGCGCGGCGCTCTTCGGCACCGGCGCCGAGCATCTCGCCCGTCTGGCGGGCCTGCTCGGCCTCTGACCGGCCGGCCCCGCGCGGCCGGGCTGGTGCGCGGGGCGTTGGTCCCGGTTCGGCGTCCATTGGTCTCCGGGTAAGCGTCTGCCCGAGCGGCCGTCGTGATGGGCGCATAGCGTGCGCGCATGACAACAAGCACCGGACACGGCATGGCGAGCCGGCCGACGGCCCTGGTGACCGGGGCGTCGTCGGGGCTCGGGGAGGGTTTCGCCCGGGCCCTCGCGGCCAAGGGATACGACCTGGTGCTGGTGGCGCGCACCGAGGAGCGCCTCGAGCAACTGGCGGGTGAGCTCGAGCGGGCCAACGGATCGAAGAGCGAGGTGTTGGCGGCCGACCTGCGCCAGGCGGCCGACGTGCAGAAGGTGGCGGACCGGATCCGCGAGGGCGGCCCCGTCGACACGGTGATCAACAACGCCGGGTTCGGTACCAATGGGGCGTTCGTCGAGCTTCTCCTGGACGGCGAGATCGCCGAGGTGCAGGTGAACGTGCTGGCGGTGGTGGTCCTGAGCCACGCCGCGCTCGGGGTGATGGTGCCGCGCCGCTCGGGACGCCTGCTCAACGTGGCGTCACTGGGCGGCTTCACCCCCGCGCCGACGTGGGCGACCTACGGCGCCACCAAGGCCTTCGTGCTGTCGTTCACCGAGGCGCTGCACATCGAGGCCGAGCCCCACGGGGTGCACGTCACGGTGCTGGCGCCGGGATTCACCCGCACGCAGTTCCAGGCGCGCGCCGGCATGAAGGGGAGCGGGCCGCCTGCTTTCATGTGGAGCGACTCGGACTCGGTTGTGGCCGCCGCGCTCGGCGCGCTGGACAAGAACCAGGCCGTGTGCGTTCCCGGCGGCGTCAACAAGGCGGCGGTGCTCACCACCCGTCTGCTCCCCAAGCCCATCTTCCGCCGCGTGGCGTCTCAGGCAGCGCGGCGTATGTGACCGCCGGGCGCCGGGCGGCGAAACCGGGCTCAGCGAAGCCGGGCTCAGCGAAGCCGACCTAACGCAGAGCGCGGCTGCGGACGTCCCGCCGGGTCACGGCTCCCGCAGCACCTCGGCCGGCCTCGTGCGGGATGCGATGAGCCCTGGTCCGATGGCGACGACGACAGCCATGGCGATCGTTGCCGGGACGATCGTCGTGATGGTACGACGCGGCGCGACACGTGCGGCCCGGTGGCATCCTCGTGGTCGAGCCATGGTTCCAGCCCGAGCTGTGGTTCGACGGCTTCATGTCGATGGTCACCGTGGACCAGCCCGAGCTCAAGGTGGCGAGGAGGTCGCGGTCGGGCCGGCGCGCCGATGTCGCGTTGTTCGACGTGCACTACCTCGTGGGTACGCCCGCCCGGATCGACAGCTTCGTCGAGCACCACGAACTGGCGCTGTTCACGTGGGACGAGTACCGGCGGGGCGTTCGAACGCGCCGGGCTCTCCCCCGACGTCGACGAACACGGCCTCACGGGCCGCGGCCTCGTGACCGCGGTGGCCCCGGCCTGACCCGGGCGCTCGAGGCCCCGCCGCAGCATGTCGCCTGTGCGTCGTGGTGCGACGCGGCTCGGTCACGTCCCCTCGTTCCTACGTGGCACGTGTCGGGGGGTCCTCGTCTGGTGAAATGTGACCCGGTGAGGGGCCATCGGGTTGCGACGTGGAAGGCGTGGAAATTGTGGGCGCCCCTCGGGTCGATCGCCCTCGTGGTCGCGGCGTGCAGCTCGGGCGGGCCCACCATGCACGGGGCCGCCGTGCCGCTGCGGTGGGCCCAGGGCCAGGCCGAGTCGGCGAACGGGTCGCCGCCGAGCTACACCGCTGCACAGGTGTGCGGGTCGGACACCGCTACCTACCTGGCCGAGCTGGCCAACGGCGGGAACCCCCTGCAAGCCAAGGTGGTGCGCGAGTGGGGTGACATCGTTTCCGGCGGCAAGCAGGTGCTCGTGAGCGGGTCGGTGGCCAAGACGCACCTCGGCCCCCAGGACAACCCGATCACCCACCCCTACGGCGATGACCTGTCCATGGACGTCGCGCTGGAGCCGCAGTTCACGCCGTTCAGCCGCCAGCTGGGGCCGGCCGAGGAGGCGAACGGCCAGATGCACGTCGAGATCGCCTCCGGCCTCATCCCGCACGAGCGGCGCGCCTCGCAGGCATCCGCGTCGCAGACCTGGCGCCAGCTGAGCGACTTCAACCTGACGGGCTTCCAACCGGGCTTCTCCAAGCCCGCGCTCGGGGACCGGGTCCTCGTGATGGGGCGGTGGATCATCGACTGCGGCCACCCCAACTACGGCACCGAGCTGCACCCGATGGCCTTCGTGGCGTGGACGCACCGCCAGGGCGCCGCGACGGTGGCGCGCGCCTACTTCAACCCGTATCACGACACCGAGCTCTACAACGGGGACGCGTCGGTCCTCGGCAAGGTCGGTGACACGAGCCGCATCGCGGGGTCCCGCTTCTTCACGCAGTACTTCGCGGCGCAGGTGCTGCGCGCCATCGCCGGCACGGTCGACCACCTGAGCGCCCAGGAGCTCGTCGACGCCACCCACACGTCTCCGGCTCAGTGGGAGGTGTGCGCGCCGGCGGGCACGTCGGGGGGACATCTGCAGGTCGACTACGACCTCGTCGTCCGTTCGGGTGTGGACGTCACGGTGACACCGGAGCCGTCCGCACCGTGCGCCCGGGTGACCACCTCGTTGGGGAGCGCCTACACGCCGATGGACGCCCGACTGCGACAGTGCGTGCTGCCGTGGGCGTTCCTGACCCAGATCGCCGGGCAGGCGTACGGGGCGAGCGTGGACGTCCGGGCGGTCATCGACCGGTTCGTGACGGCGCCTGCGGCGCGCGCCATCGTCGACCGCGACCCCGGGACGACGTGTGCCGACGCGCTCGCCGGTCCGCACGTCGACCCCGCCCCGAGCGGGCAGCACCGGCGCGTCGACGACACGCAGCCGTTCCCGTTCTACGGGGTGGTCACCGTCAGGCTCGACTGACCCGTCGAGCGCCCGGTCGGTTCAGGGGCCGGTGCGGTCCCGCACCGTGAACGGGCCGAGTCCCCGCTCGCCCATTCCCGGGTAGCCGCCGCCTCCGAATCGTTCGTCCAGGGACTCGTAGTCGACCGCGAAGCCCTGGCGCGGCAGGGCGTCGACGAACTCGACCGACTTGGGTTTCTTGTACGAGGCGATGCGGGTCCGGCAGTGCTCGATGATGTCCGGCGCGCTCGCCGTCTCCCCGTCGCGCAGGACCACCACCGCCTTGACGTTCTGGCCCCAGGTGGGGTCGGGCACGCCGATGACCGCCGCGTCCGCCACGGCCGGGTGGGTACGGAGACAGCCTTCGACCTCGGTGGGATAGATGTTCTCCGCCGCCGATTTGATCAACCGCGTCTTGGGCCCGATGAACGTGAGCGAGCCGTCGGGCTCGAGGCGTCCGAGGTCGTTGGTGTGGTGCCACCCGCCCGCCTGTCGCTCGGCGTTGAGTTCGGGCCGGTTGAAGTAGCCGTTCATGACGGTCGGCCCCCGCACCACGATCTCGCCCGTCTCGCCCGGCCCGAGCAGAGCCCCGTCCGGGTCGACGACTCCGATGCGCACGAACGGCGCGGCCCGGCCGTGGCTTCCGACGCTCGGCTGCAAGGCGTTGAAGGTGGCCATGCCCATGACCTCGGTCTGCCCGTACCCGGCGGGGCGCCGGCCCCAAGGGCTCTCGTCGAGGGAGACCATTGTCGACCACGGCGGCCTTCCGCCGAAGGTCCGCAGGGTATGCAGTTCGAAGCGGCGGTCGGCGTTGAGCTCGACGATCTGCTCGATGGTCGGCGGCATGAGGAACGCGCCGGTGCAGTGTTCGGCGTCGATGAGCCGGCACAGTTCTTCGGCGTCGACCCGGGGAGTGAACACGTTGGTGCCGCCGCTCACGTACGTCGCGAGGGTCGTCATGAAGGTCGCCACGTGGAACAGGGGCCCGCAGTTGAGATACACGTAGTCGGCGCCGATCCCCATGAGCTGGGCGATGAAGGCACCCTGGAGCACGAGGGCGCGGTGCGACAACAGCGCCCCGTTGGGCCGTCCGCTGAACGCGGCGGTGTACATCATGAGGACCGGATCGCCGTCGTCGCTGTCGCGCCCGGGGTCGCCATCCGCGCTCTGCGCCAGGAGGGCCTCGTAGCTCCCCGGTCCGTCCCCGTCGTGCTGGACCCATAGCGCCTTCGAGTCCGTGTCGCGGCGCGCCTCGCGTACGACGTCGCCGATCTCGGCCTCCTGGAAGAACACCACGGCCGGGTCGCAGTCCCCGATCACGAAGGCGAACTCCGCCGCGCTCTGCCGCCAGTTGGCGGGGCAGAACGCCGCGCCGACCTTGGCCGCGGCGAGCAGCCCCTCGAGGAGCCGGTGGCAGTTCTGCCCCAGCCACAACAGGCGGTCCCCGGGCCCGACACCCTCGGCCACGAGCGCGTTGGCGAGGCGGTTGACCCGGGAGTCGAGCGCGACGAAGTCGAGGCGGTGGTCGCCGCACACCGCGCCGATCGACTCCGGGCGGGTCGTGCGATGGCCTCGCAGGACGTCGGCCAGCGTCAGGTCGTGCAGGGGGTCAGTCGTCGACAACGCGAGCCGCCTTGTACCCCGAGCGCGGGATCGTGTCGCGCCCCAAAACCTCGATATCGGCCCGGATGCCGAGGCGGTCGCGGATCGCGGCGGCGCACCGGGCCGCGACGTCCGCGTCGTCGGCCGATGCGCCGGTACCGCGCTCGACCCGCACCCGCAGCGGGGGACCGCTCTCGTCGTCGTTCCCGGCGGCCGGTCGCACCATCTGCCACTCCAGGGTCGGATCGGTGACGTCGCCGACGCTGCGCAGCGCGCTCTCGACCTCGTTGGCCTGGAAGCGCTTGCCCTGCACCGAGATGAGGTCCTTGAAGCGCCCGCCCCACAGTCCGCGAATGCTCGTCTCGCCGCACGGGCACGGTTCGCGCAGGATGGCGCACGCCTCCTCGAGGTCGTAGCGCAGCAGGCCGTTGTCGCGGTCGAGGGTGGTCACGACGAGATCGCCCCACTCGCCGTCGGGCACCTCCTCGCCCGTGGCGGGGTCGACGGCCTGCACCACCGACCAGTCCTGGGCGAGGTGGGCGCCGGGGAGCTTGCCGCACGCCCCGCCCACGTAGGCGTAGCACTCGGCTCCGGCCGTCATGAGCGGCATGCCCTTGCCCATCCCGAAGCCGGGCATCCCCCGGAACTCGAGACCGGCGTCCTTGGGGTCGATGCCGAGCTTGGCGGCCACCTCGAAGAATCGGCCGGTGGAGAAGCCCATGAACGGGATGTCGGGCTTCACCCGCATCCAGAAGCGAAGGGCCTGCTCGGCGAGCTCGTCGGTGTCGGGAGGCGGGACCCAGACGTTGAGCATGCCGAAGTACTCGTACGAGCCCGACAGCATGGGACCGCCGCTGTAGAGGTAGGCAGGGTGGGCGTGGGTCACGATCATCCCCGGGCGGTAGCCGAAGCGCCACCAGTTCCGGGCCGCGGACTCGTACTCGATCCACATGTCACGTCTGGTCCACAGCGAGATGGTCGGCGTTCCCGTCGTGCCGGTGGAGGTGCCGATGCGCACCGCGGCGCGTGGATCGGTGAAGCGGTACTGCCCGTACGGCGGGTCCTCGGCCTCCGAGTCGCGCAGGTCCTGCTTCATGGTGAGCGGGACGTGACGCAGGTCGTCCACGGTCTTCACGTCCTCGGCCCCCCCGATCCCGGCCGCTTGGAGCTTTCGGACGAAGAGGGGTACTGGAGCGTCGAAGATCTTGCGCATCAGCTCGCGCAGCCGCTCGTTCTGGAGCTCGCGCAGCTGCTCGGGGTCCATGGTCTGGATCTCGGGGTCCCAGAACGTCTGCGCAGGGTCCCGGGGTGGCGGCCCCAAGATCTCCGGTCCGTAACTCGGCATGGTCCCCTCCCTCGGCGCGCCGCCCGGCGCGCTGATCGCTCGGCGCGCCGCGAGGCGCGCTACCTGCGTGGCAGCCCGAGCACCCGCTCGGCGATGATGTTGCGCTGGATCTCCGACGTCCCGCCCGCGATCGTCCCGGCGAACGACTGCAGCCAGTGCACGAGCCAGGCCTCGTTCTCCCCCCGGCCGACCGACGGCGCCTCGCGGCGGGCCAGGTCGAGCCCGGTCGGGCCGAGCGCCTCACCCACGTCGAGGGCGAGGCCACGTCGCAACTCGCTCCCGAGCAGCTTGAGCACCGAGTGCTCGGGTGATGCCTTCCCCTTGGCGAACTTGGCGAAGCCGCGGTAGCCGAGCAGCTTGAGCGCCTGGGACTGCATATAGGCACGCGCCACCACGGTGCGCACGCCGGGATCATCGGCCAGGCGCCGCCCACCGGGCAGCGCGGTCGTCGCTGTGGTGACGACGCGCTCGAGGATCTTCTCGGTGCCGGTGGCCTCGTTGATCCACAGCATGCCGCGTTCGTGCGCCAGCGAACCGCCCGCCACGGACCATCCGTGGTGCAGCTCGCCGACGAGGTTGTCCGCCGGGACCTCGACGTCGGTGAAGAACACCTCGTTGAAATCAGCGTGCTCCCGATCGGTCAACTCGGCGATGGGACGGGTCTCGACGCCCGGGGTGCGCATGTCGATGACGAGCACGCTGATGCCGGCGTGCTTGGCGGCGTCCGGGTCGGTCCGCACGAAGCAGAAGCAGTAGTCGGCGTGGTGGGCACCCGAGGTCCACACCTTCTGTCCGTTCACGACGAACCGGTCGCCGTGGAGCTCGGCCCGGGTGCGCAGTCCCGCCAGGTCGCTCCCGGCGTTGGGCTCGCTCATCCCCAGGCACCAGGTGATCTCGGCCCGGAGCGTCGGCAGGGCGTAGCGCTTCTTCTGCTCCTCGGTGCCCCAGTCGAGGATGGAGGGCGTGATGATGGACAGGCCCTGGGGGTTGCAGCTGCGGGGGACGCCCAGCCGGGCGAGCTCTTCGAAGTACACCATCTGTTGGACCGGAGTGGCGTTGCGGCCCCCGTACTCGGGCGGCCACCCCGGGACGAGCCACCCGTTGTCGAAGAGCTTCCTCTGCCAGGCGCGGGCCCAGTCGGGGATGTGGGCCGACGACTGGACGCGCTCGGCCCGCTCGGCCGCGGGCGGGAGGTTCGCCTCCATCCACGCCCGGAGCTCGGCGCGAAATGCCTCCGTCTCCTGGTCGTAGTGCAGGCGCACGGCGAGGATCGTAGCCTCCCCGGCCCGGCTGCCTGACGCCGGTGTCAGCTATGGAATGGCCCCCCGTCGGCAGCCCGGTCCGCGGCCCAGGTCCGCGGGCCAGGTCGACGGCCCAGGTCCGCGGGCCAGGTCGACTGCCTAGGGTCGACTGCCTAGGGTCGACTGCCCAGGGTCGACTGCCCAGGGTCGACTGCCCGGGTCGACGGCCCCGGTCGACGGCCCCGGTCGAAGGCCCCGGTCGACCGCGGGTCGGCCCGGGTCGGCCCGGGTCGCTACGGTTTCGACGCGCGTACCCGAGCCCTTCCTTTGCCGGGCGGGGTACGCAGCCGGGAACACAGAAAGGGACGCCGATGCAGACCACGGTGGACGAGATCGCGGCGGGGATCTACCGGCTTTCGACGTGGGTCGAGCAGATCGGGCCTCCCGCCGGGTTCACGTTCAACCAATTCCTCCTGGTCGCGGACGAACCGCTCCTCTTCCACACCGGGCCGCGTGCCATGTTCCCGCTCGTCTCCGAGGCCGTGGGTCGTGTGTTGCCGGTCGACAGGCTGCGGTGGGTCACCTTCGGCCACGTCGAAGCCGACGAGTGCGGTTCGATGAACGAGTGGCTGCACGCCGCGCCGAACGCGGAGGTCGCCCACGGGATGACCGGATGCCTGGTGTCGCTGAACGACATGGCGGACCGGCCCCCGAGGCCCCTGGCGGACGGCGAGGTCCTCGACCTCGGAGGCAAGCGGGTGCGGCACCTCGATACGCCGCACGTCCCCCATGCATGGGAAGCGCGCCTGCTGTTCGAGGAGACGACCGGGACCCTGCTGTGCGGCGACCTGTTCACCCACCTGGGAAACCGTCCCGCCCTGGTGTCGGACGACATCGTCGAGCCGGCCATGGAGGCGGAAGCCATCTTCCGGGCTTCGTCCATGGCGCCCGACACGGCGTCGGTCATGCGCACGCTGGGCGATCTCGCACCCTCGACCCTCGCGCTCATGCACGGCGCGTCCTACCGCGGCGACGGGAAGCAGGCGCTCTACGACCTCGCGGACGCGTACGAGACGCAGTACCTGACGCCTCGGTGACGTCCGCGTCGGCTCGGCCGGATGTCCGGTCCCGACAGGCCAGGCGGGTCGTTCCCCCCGAGCGACCCCGTCAGGCGAACCGCTCGACGATCCGAGAGGCGTAGTACCGCTCCCACGGCTCGGCCGGGTTGTCCCTCGTGTAGTCCTTGTCCGATTGCACGAGAAGACAGACGAGCTCGCTCCGGACCAGAGGGCCGCCGACGAGCTGGGGGAGCTCCGACAGGTTTTTCAACCAGTCGGCGTACCACGACGCCCAGTCGGGGTCCGTTCCGTCGGTGATCCGGAACACCTGATGGTGTGTCTCGGATGCCTCGTGCAGCAGGGCCGCCACCTTGTCGACTGCAGCGTCAGTTGTCACGGCTCAGCCCTCCGTTGCTTTGTCGAGGCTCACGCTACGGAGTATGTACGAGGCGGGGGTGTCACCCCGCTCCGCGGGTGAGGAGCATGCACCCGGCGATGGGGCCTCCACCGGCGGCGACCGCGGCGACCTCCAGAGGCTTGGGCACCTGGCGCTCGCCGCCTTCTCCTCGCAGCTGGACGCACGCCTCGTGCAGCATGCCGAAGCCGTGCAGCCTTCCGGCCGAGAGTTGCCCACCGCTGGTGTTGAGGGGCAGCTCACCCTCGAGGGCGATGCGGCTCCCACCCTCGACGAAGGGACCGCTCTCCCCCTTGGGGCACAGCCCGAGTTCTTCGAGCCACACCATGGTGAGGATGCTGAACCCGTCGTAGAGCTCGGCGACATCGACGTCGGAGGGCTGCAACTCCGTGCGTTCCCACATGCTCGCGGCCGCGTCGCGCGCCGAGAACGTCGTCATGTCGTCGAACTGGTCCCAGCTCGGCCGGCCGCGCAGGGCGGTTCCGATCGCATTGACATGGCAGGCGGGCTTCGGTGTGTCGGGCGCATAGTCGACGTGCGACACGACGACCGCTGTCGACCCGTCGCACGGGGCGTCGCAGTCATACAGACAAAGAGGGGTCGAGATCAGGCGGGCGCTCAGGTAGTCGTCCATCGAGAGCGGATCGCGGTAGATGGCCTTCGGGTTGCGAGCTGCATTGCGACGGGCGTTCAGCGCAATCTGAGCCAGCTGCTCGCGCGTCAGGCCGAATTCGAACATGCGGCGCTGGGCGATCCACGCCAGCCAATTGGCCGCCGACACCGCGCCGTACGGAATGGTCCACTGGAGGAATCCCGAGAACCGGGGTGCGGCCCGCCCGCCCCCCGACCCCCCGATGCCCGGGCGCCCGCCCTCGCCCTGGGCGGTGGATTCGGTGACGGTCCGGTACACGAGGACGTGGCGGGCGAGCCCGGCCGCCACGGCGAGGCAGGCGGCGAACACAGCCCGCAACTGCCCCGGCCCCTCGAGTCCGCCGTCGTGCCAATTGAGTCGGAGGCGGAGCGCGTCTTGGACCTCGGGGCTGGGGGGACCGGCGAAGCCGGCCGTTCCCACCCCCGCCCCAGGGAACGTGGCGAGCCCGTCGATGTCGTCACGGGTAAGCCCGGCGTCCGCCACCGCCTCCAGGCAGGCGTCCATGGTGAGGTCCAATTCGCTCCGCCCGAGGCGCCGGCCCACCGCCGATTGCCCGATGCCCGAGATGACGGCGCGTCGCTCGAGGAGCTCGGGCGGACTCATCGGGAGGATGTGCCGCCGGACACACCGCCGGACCGACCGCCGGACGCCGCGCCGGGCGGGCCGCCGGAAGCCGCGCCGGGCGGGCCGCTGGGCGGCCCGAACAACGGGAGCCACACGTCTTCGTGCTGCTCGAACTCGACCTCGACGGCCATGCCGATGTGGACGTCGTCCAGCGCGCATCGCACGATGTTCGTGGTGAGCCGGACGTCGTCCTGCTCGGCGATGGTGACGAGGCCGATGACATAGGGATCGGACCCCGGAATCCACTGCTGGTGGTTGACGGTGAACGAGTGCACGGCACCGCGTCCGCTCACCGTCTCGGGAGCGAGCGCGTCGGCGAGGCAGTACGGACAGCGCGGCACCGGTGGGTGCACGTACTGCCGGCACCGGCCGCATCGGAGGAAGCGCAACATTCCGTCGGCTCCCGACGTCCAAAAGAATCGGTTGGTGTCGTCGAGACGGGGAAGCAGGCGCATCGGAGGCCCGGTGGCAGTCACGGGCCGAGATGCTAGGCCAACGCCACCAAACCCTGACGGCGCCGTCAGGTTCGGTCCGGTACGCTCGCCTCGCCCGCCGGCTTGACATGCCCACGGGCCTCGGGAGGGATCGGGCCGGAGGTCCGGTGTGGATGGGTGATGGCGTTTCGGGCCGGGAACTGACATGACGGGCGACGCGCAGCTCGACGGACGGCGAGTCGTCGTCGTTGGAGCCTCCTCGGGCATCGGGCGCGCCGTAGCGGTGGCCGCCGGGAGGCGCGGGGCGAAGGTGGCGCTGGCTGCACGGCGCCTGGACCTGGTCGAGGACGCGGCGGCGGAGATCCGGAGTTCGGGGGCCGAGGCGAAAGCGTGGCGTTGCGACGTCACCGACGAAGCCCAGTGCACGCAACTGGTGGATGAGGCGGCCGCGTGGCTCGGCGGAATCGATCTCCTCGTCTACATGTCGGGGAGCTCGCCTCTGGTGCGGATCGAGGACGGCACGGCGGAAATCTGGCACCGGTTGTTGTCGACCAACCTCGTGGGCGCCTCGCTCGTGGTGGCCCGGGCCCTGCAGCACCTGCGCCGGGCCCAGCATCCCGCGGTGGTCGTGACGACACACTCCATGGGGATGCCGTGGCCGTGGCTCGGTCTCTACGGGGCGAGCAAGGCCGGACTGGCGGAGCTCGCCCGGGCCCTTCGGTCCGAAGAGCCCGGGATCCGTGTCATGTGCGTCGCGGTCGGCAACACCGCGACGTCGTTCGCCGACGGTTGGGACCAGGCCACCGCCACCGCCGCCCTGGAGCATTGGGTGTCGGAGGGCATGCTCCGCTACCGCGTCCTGCAATCCTCCGAGATGGCCGACGCCATCCTGGCTGCCGTGCAGGACCGGACCGGCCCGGACGACCTGCTCATCGCGGGGGAAGAGGGTCGCGACGACCTGCTCGTCGTCGACACGGCGGCTTCATCTGACCGGCCGTGACACCGGCTCGGCCCCTACCAGGGCGCCGAGGGCGCGCCGGTCGATCTTCTCCATGGCAGTACGCGGCAGCTCGGAGGTGATCACCAGCGCTTCGGGGAGTTTGTACGTGGCGAGACGGGCGCGTGCGTGCTCGCGCAGCGACTCCAGGGTGGGCGGGTCGTCCACCTGGCGCGGGACGATCACAGCGACGCCGATCTCCCCCATCACGGGGTCGGTCCGTGAGGCGACGGCGACGTGCGCCACGCCGGGGTGGTCGGCGAGGACGTTCTCGACCTCGAGCAGAAAGACGTTGTACCCGCCCCGGACGTACATCTCCTTGGTACGCCCGGCCAGATGGAGCCGGCCACGCTCGTCGAGGTAGCCGAGGTCGCCGGTGCGGACCGCGCCGTCGGCGGTGAACACCGCGGCCGTCGCCTCGGGATCGTGCCAGTACCCGCTCATCACCGCGGCCGAGCGCAGGCAGACGTGGCCGATCTCACCCGGAGGCAGGAGACGGTCGTCTTCGGACCGGACGGTGAGCTCGACCCCGTCGCGCGCCCGTCCCACCGTCTCCTCGGCGTCTTCGGGGGGATCGTCCGGAGCGGTCCCGACGCCGACTCCCGCCTCGGTGCACGTGTAGCGCACGACCACCGGGACGCCGAAGCGCACGCGCGCCTCACGCACGAGCGGGGCAGTGGCGGGCCCGCCTCCCATGGCGATGAGCCGCACGCTGCTCGTGTCGACCGACGCGAAGCGTTCGTTTCGGAGCATGAGCTCGACCTGGGTCGGAATGCCGCCCAGCACCGTGACGCGATGGCGCTGGACCATGTCGAGCGCCTCGGCGGCCGACCACCGCGTCATGAGAAAGGTGGTGCCGCCGCCGCGCAGCACCTGAGGCAGCTTGGTCATGTAGCCGAGATGCGAGAACGAGGTCGACGACAGGCCGCGGCCCCCTCCGCCCCACCGTCCTCCCCCGTCGATGTACGAGATGGCGTCGAGCTGCCGGCCCGCGAACACCGCCCCCTTGGGGTCGCCCGTCGTGCCCGAGGTGAACACCACCGCCACCGGGCGCTCGGTATCGGGCGCCAGGGTGGGCACGTTCCCGCCGGGGACGCGCAGCTCGCGCAGGATGTCGGGCATGTCCTCCTCGACCACAACCACCTCCGCGCCCGGATCGGTGTCGCCCGCCAGGCGGCCCGATGCCACGACGAGACGGGGTCTCGCGACTGCCAGACAGCGGCGGCGTTCGGGTGCCGACAACCGGTCGTTCACGCCGGCGGTCACCGCCCCGAGCTTGGCGGCCGCGGCGTACACCACCGTGTACGCAGGGCCCGACGGGAGAAGCAGGGCCACCACGTCGCCCTCCCGGATTCCGCGGGCGTAGAGCCCCGCAGCTATTTCGTCCGACGAGCGGTCGAGCCCCGCGTACGAGAGCGTCCCGCCGTCGGGCATGACGTAAGCCGGTGTGGCGCCGTAGCGGGCCGCCGCCTCGCGCACGACCTCGGCCAGCATCGACGGCCCCGAGATGCTCAGGCCCGTCCGCCCGGGAGAAAGGAGATCTCGAGCCGCCGGATCTTGCCCTCCGACACCTCGAAGGTGTCGGTCACGGTGTGGTCGGTCCCACCCATGCGGAGGTCGATGACGACCGTCACGCGCCCCCCGTCGATCTCGAGTGGGCCCGGACTCGGCCACAAGTCGTCGTAGCCGAAGGCACCGGTTTCGTAGAAGTCGGCGATGGCGTCGGTGCCGCTGATCGTCGTCCCCGACGTGACGAGCACGGCGTCGGGGGCGAACATCTTCCGCAGGGCAGCGCCGTCGCGCTGGCGGATGGCGGTGAAGTAGCTCCCCACCACTGCGGAGGGCTCGGAGGCGCCGCCCGCCGGGCTCACCGGGGTGCCCCCGTCCCGGCGTCGTGCCGCGTCGTCGCACTCGTCGTCCCGACGGGCGGGCCGGCTGCGGGCGTCCCGGGCGGAAGGCGGTAGAGCTCGGCCGCGTTCGACCCCAGGACCATGGCCTGGACCGCAGCAGGAAGCGGGGCGAGCGTGCGCCGCAGCGTGTCGAGGGCGCCGGGGAAGGTGGCGTCGTGATGGGGGTAGTCCGACCCCCACACGATGCGCCGCTCACCGATGAACGGTGCCAGCGCCGGAAGGGTCCGCTCGTCGATCTCGTAGCTGACCCAGCACTGGCGGGCGAAGTACTCGCTCGGCGCCAGGCGGAGGTCGGGACAGAAGCCACCGAAGCTCTCCGCCTGCTCGTCCAGGCGCTCCATCCAGAACGGCACCCAGCCGCCTCCCGACTCGAGGAACACGACGCGCAGGCCGGGATGACGGTCGAGCACCCCGAACGCGATCAGCTGGGCGCAGGCGAGCATCTCCTCGAACGGATGGGACACGGCGTGCAGGACGAGCGGGTTGAACGGACGGTCGGCGCCGAGCGTCGGCACGATGACCGAGCTCCCCTCGTGCACCGCGACCGCGGTCTGGGTCTCCTCCGCCGCGTCCCACAGTGCCTCGTAAGCGGGATCGGACAGGCTCCGGCCGCAACACGGGTTCGGCCGCACGAATGCGGCTTTGAAGCCGAGCTCGTCGTGGGCCCTGCGCAGCTCGGCTGCCGCCGCGGCGGGGTCCTGCACGGGGAGCATCGCCGCACCGAACAGCCGCCCGGGGTTCGCTCCGCAGTACGACGCCAGCCAGTCGTTGTAGGCCCGGGCGATCGGAACCGCCGCGGCCGCGTCGTCGAGGGCCCAGAAGTACAGGCCCACCGAGGGGAACAACACGGCCTGGTCGATGCCCTCCACGTCCATGTCCGACAGCCGGGCGACGGGGTCCCACCCTCCGGGGTGCGCCTCTTCGAGGGCCCGGAACGACGCCGGGTCCGAGAAGCGCGCCCCCGGGGTGGCGAGCGTGCCGAGGGGGACGGCCAGGATCTCGGTGTCGTCCACCACGACGTGCTCGAAACCGTGCGCGTCGCGCTCGATGCGGGGTCGAAACGCGTCGGGGACGTCGGACCAGCAGGCGCGCGGCTCGACCACGTGCCCGTCGGCGTCCACCACGGTGACGCCCTCGATGCCGGGGGATCGGTCAGGGGTGCTGCTCACGCCGTGGTCCGCCAGTCGTCGGTCGGTGGGAGGGGGTGACGGAACAGCCGGGCCGCGTTCTCGGCTGCGATCATCCGCAACTCGTCGTCGGGGAGCCGCCCGAGGCTCGCCTGCAGTACCGCCTGGGTGTCGGGCCAGGTGGAGTCGGCGTGCGGGTAGTCGCTCTCGGCCATGATGTGGTCGACGCCGATGCGATGCCGCAGCTCGATGACCGAGGGATCGTCGATCGTGCAGAACCAGAAGTTGCGCCGCAGCACTTCGCTGGGCGAAAGGTCGGAGGGCCACGAGGTGCTCTCGTTGCCCGATCCGGAGTGGGCGAGCACGTAGTCGACGCGGTCGAGAAGCATCGGGACCCAACCGATCCCTCCCTCCGACAGCGCGACGGCCAACCGGGGAAAGCGCAACGGGATGCCCGACCACAGCCACTCGGCCGCGGCGACCAAGGCGTTCACGGGAAAGAGGGTGGGGAACAGCTCGAAAGGCGGATCAGAGGACGCGAACGGCGCCCACGACGACCCAGTGTGCAGGCACACCACGGTGGAGGTCTCCTCGCACGCCGCGAGGAAGGGGTCCCACTCGCCCGAGAAGATCGAGGGAAGGCCGAGGCGCGCGGGGAACTCCGGGAAACTCACCGCCTTGAAGCCCCGCGCCGCGTTGCGCACGACCTCCTCCACGGCGACACCGACGTCCGCCAGCCACGGGAGCTGGAGGGGGATGATGCGTTCCGGGTAGGTACCCGCCCACACCTCCGCATGCCAGTCGTTCCAGGCGCGCAAGCAGGCCAGGCCGAGCTCAGGATCGTCGGAGCGTGAGAAGACCGAGCCGCAGAACCCGGCCACGAGCGAGGGGAAGCACAGCGACGCCCATACCCCGTTGATGTCCATGTCGGTGATGCGGGCGTGGATATCGAAGCAACCCGGCCGCATCTCGTCGAAGCGCGACGGGTCCATGCTCCAGGTGTCCTTGCGCCGACCCGCGACCGCGTTGAGCCCGACGTTGGGGTAGCTGCGGTCTTCGTACACCCAGTGCTGGACCCCGTCGGCGCGCTCCACCACGCGCGGCGCGCGATCGGAGAACTTGGCGGCCATTCGCCCCTCGAACAGGTCGGGTGGTTCGATCAAGTGGTCGTCCACCGAGATCACCGGCACGTGGATTGGGCGGGGCGGCGGGTCCGGGAGGAGGACCGACCGGTGGTTCACCGGTGTCGTCACGGCCGCAGCGCCGCGGCGCAGAAGCGCCACAGGTCCTCGGCGACCTCGGTGGGCCGCTCGTCGATCTGGTGGCAGATGAGGGCGTGCAGGTGCGACACGACGAGGTGGAACAGGGTGCGCGCGTCGCGCCTCGGGTCGCCGGCGCGGACCGCCCCGGCCGCCTGGGCGCGCGCCACCTCGCGCTCGAACAGGTCGACGAACGGTTGCAGCACGCCGCGCAGCTGTTCGGGATGGGACTCGGCCAGTCGCAGGTGCTCGCGCACCAGCGCCGCCGCGTAGGGAAGCCGGCCGTCGACCGAGACGAACCGGAACAGGCCGACCACGGCGCGCTGTAGTCGCCCACCGGGGTCGGGGCTGGCGTCGACCATGGCCTCGAGGGCGGCGGCGCCCCGCCGGGCATCGTCTTCGAAGAGTGCCACGAGGAGCTCGTCTTTTCCGGCGAAGCACCGGTAGAAGCTCTTGAGCGACGTCCCCGCCGCCGCGACCACCTGGGTCACGGTGAAGCTCGGGCCCCCGGCCGCCCACGTGAGCTGTCGGGCCGCGTCGACCAGGCGCTCGGCCACCTCGGTCCGGCGCACCCGGGCCCGGTCGAGAGAAGGGGCGACCGGTCGCGGGGGGTCGCTCGCCGTGTTGCGCGCCCCGGCCGCCATCGGAGAAGGAAACTATCATCCCGGAGAACGGCATTCTCCGAGGGGAGGCAACCGTGGGTGACGCCATCGGACTGGTGATCGACGGGGGTGTGGTGCGGGGTGGGGCCGGTTCGTACGAGGTGACGAACCCGGTGCGGCCGGCGGAAGTCGTCTTCGACGCGCCGTCTGCGACCCCGGCTCAACTCGACGACGCCGTCGCCGCGGCGCGGCGGGCGCAGGGCGCGTGGGCGGCGCTCGCACCGGACGAACGAGCCGAGGTCGTCGGCAAGGCGGCCGCTGCGGCGGGCGCCGTGGTCGAGGCGCACGGACTGGCGACCCTCCTCACGCGCGAGCACGGCAAGGTGGCGTGGGAGGCCCAGTTCGACGCCGGCACGATCGGAGGGATGGCGGGTGCCTTCGCTCCACTGGCCGCCGAAGCATTGGCGGGCCGGTCCATGGCGGGCGGGGACCGGCGCACCCGCGTCGTGCACGAGCCCTACGGGGTGGTCGCGGCGCTGTTGCCGTTCAACTGGCCCGTGTCCGTGCTCGGAAACAAGGTGTTGCCCGCGCTGCTCATGGGGAACACCGTCGTGGTCAAGGCGCCCCCGACCTGTCCCGGCGCGGTCCTGGCTGTCGCGGCCGCCATGGCCGAAGCGCTGCCGCCCGGCGTCCTCAACGCCGTGAACGGGCCCGGGCCGGAGCTCGGAGAGATGCTCGTGGCCCACCCCGGTATCGACATGGTCTCGTTCACGGGAGGTGTGCCGACGGGGCGTGCCGTCATGGCGGCGGCGTCGGGCGCGGTGCGACCGGTCGTCCTCGAGCTCGGGGGCAACGACCCGTCGGTGGTGGCTCCCGACGTCGACATCGACGACGCGTTGGCCGACAAGATCGTGGGGGCCTCGTTCCTCACGAGCGGCCAGGTGTGCATGGCGATCAAACGGCTGTACCTGCCCGAGGCAAAGCGGCGCGCCATGGTCGACGCGCTGGTCGCCCGGGTCGCGGGCGAGGTGGTCGGGGACGGCCTCGAGCCCGAAGTGACCATGGGTCCGGTGCACCGGCCCGCGGCCCGCGATCGTGTCGAGGCCATGCTGGACGAGGCGGCGGCGGGCGGCGCCCGGGTGCACCGACCCGGGCGGGTGCGGGACGCGGACGCCGGCGCGGGGGGGTATCTGGTCTCACCCGCGATCGTGGAGGAGGCGGGTGACGACGCCACGATCGTCCGGGAGGAGCAGTTCGCGCCGGCGCTTCCTGTGCTCGGCTATCGCGACGTCGACGAAGCATTCGCGCGCGCCAATGACTCCGCCTTCGGGTTGTGTGCCTCGATCTGGACCGGCGACGAGGCCCTAGCCGAGCTCGCCGCCCGCCGGTTCCAGGCAGGCACGGTGTTCGTCAACAACCACGGGACCGCCGCCATGGACCACCGGGCGCCGTTCGGGGGTTGGAAGCAATCGGGCTACGGGGTGGAGCTCGGGCCCGAGGGCATGCTGGCGTTCACCCGCCCCAAGACCATTCTCGCGTTCCCGGCGGCCCGCTGACCGCGAGGTGATACCGACCGGAGCCGAACCTCGAGGAGCACACGTGGAGGTGACCCCATGCTCGACCTGGTGATCCGGGGTGGAACGGTGGTCGACGGGACGGGTGCGCCCGCGAGACGAGCCGATGTGGCGGTGCGCGCCGGCCGTGTCGTGGCGGTGGGCGACGTCGACGAACCGGCCCGCAGCCACATCGACGCCGACGGGCTGATCGTTGCACCCGGCTTCGTGGACCTGCACACGCACTACGACGCCCAGCTGTCGTGGGACCCCACCGCCAGCCCGTCCCCGCTCCACGGGGTCACCACCGTGGTGGGCGGCAACTGCGGATTCTCCCTGGCGCCGTCCGGGCCCGACCACGCCCCGTACCTGGCGCGCATGATGGCGCGGGTCGAGGGGATGCCCATCACCGCGCTCGAGCACCTGGACTGGTCGTGGACATCCTTCGGCGACTGGCTCGGCCGGCTCGACCGGTCCATCGCCGTCAACGCCGGCTTCCTGGTGGGCCACTCCGCCCTCCGTCGGGTCGTCATGGGGGAGCGTGCCGTCGGATCGGCCGCCACCGCGCCGGACGTCGAGGCCATGCGTGTCCTGCTGGAGCGATCCCTCGAGGAGGGGGCCCTCGGGTTCTCGACGTCCCAGGCGCACACCCACAACGACGGCGAGGGGATGCCGGTTCCGTCCCGGGCAGCCGAGCGCTCCGAGTTGGAGGCGCTGTGCGCGGCGGTGTCTACGCATCCGGGCACCACACTCGAACTCATCCTGCCGGGATGTCTCAACGGTTTCAGCGACGACGAGGTCGAGCTCATGGCCTCGCTGTCGCTGCTCGCCGACCGTCCCGCCAACTGGAACGTGCTCGGCGTCTCCGCTCTCAATCCCGGCGCGGTCGACCATCAGCTCGGGGCGTCGACAGAAGCGGCCCGCCGTGGGGCGACCGTCGTCGCACTCACGCTTCCTCACACCATGAAGATCCGCCTGTCGTTCGAGCACGGGGCGATCATCGACGCCTTGCCGGGTTGGCGCGAGCTCTTTGCCCAGCCGGTCGCCGAGCGCATGACGCGCCTCGCCGACCCGGCCGAACGCGAGCGGCTCGATCGGGGCGCCAAGTCCAAGGAAGCGGGCATCATCGGCGCACTGGCGCGCTGGGAACACCTCCGCATCGACGAGACCTTCAGTCCGCGGAACAAGGCGTACGAGGGACGCTCGGTGGGGTCGGTGGCCGAGGAGACCGGGAAGGCGCCCTTCGACGCATTGGTGGACGTCGTGCTGGCCGACAACCTGAGAACCGGGCTGCGACCGCCCATCGGCGAGTCGGACGCCGACTGGGAGCTGCGGGCCAAGGTGTGGCGCGACCCGCGGACCGTGGTGGGAGGATCCGACGCCGGTGCCCACCTGGACGTGATGTGCGGGGCGATCTACTCCACCTCGATGTTGGGCGACGGAGTTCGTGCCCGCCAGCTTCTGTTGTGGGAGGAGGCGGTGCACCAGCTCACCGACGTGCCGGCCCGCCTGTACGGGCTGCGGGAACGGGGCCGCCTGGCCGAGGGCTGGTGGGCGGATCTCGTCCTGTTCGATCCCGCCCGCGTCGGCCACGGGCCGGAGCGGACCCGCGACGACCTGCCCGGAGGCGCCAGCCGCCTGTTCGCCGAGGCCGACGGCATCGAGCACGTGGTGGTGAACGGCACCGAAATCGTGCGGGGCGGTTCGTTCACCGGTGCGACTCCGGGTGCGGTCCTGCGGTCGGGGGTCGACACGGACACGGTGGCGGCAGGCGTCGGGGCCGCAAACGGAGCCGGTCGGTGAGCACGGTGCGTGCTGCGGTCGTCCACGAGGTGGGCGGTCCGTTCGTCGTCGAGGACATCGAGCTCGCTCCGGTCGGGCCCGGGGAGGTGCGGGTGCGGATGGCGGCGAGTGGCGTGTGCCACTCCGACCTGTCGGTCCAGCAGGGCTCGATCCCGTTCATGTTCCCGACCGTGCTCGGTCACGAAGGCGCAGGGGTGGTGGTCGAGGTCGGCGAGGGAGTCACCCGCGTCGTCCCCGGCGACCACGTCGTACTCACGTGGATGCCCGCCTGCCGGACGTGTTTCTGGTGCCTGTCGGGCCAGGCCATGTTGTGCCAAGTGGGCCTGGCCGCGTCGCTCGGGGGCTCGTACGCGACGCTCGACGGGGCCCCCTTGGTCCGCGGTCTCGGCACGGCGACCTTCGGGGAGGAGACCCTCGTGCCCGAAGGGGAAGTGGTGCGGATCGACCCGTCGGTACCGCTCGAGCTCGCTGCGCTCATCGGGTGTGCGCTCGCCACCGGGATCGGCGCGGTCTGGCACACGGCGCGGGTCGCGCCCGGGTCGAGCGTGGCAGTGGTGGGGTGCGGCGGCGTCGGGTTGTCGGTGATCCAGGGCGCCCGCCTGGCGGGCGCGTCCACCATCGTGGCCGTCGACCGGGTGGCGTCGAAGCTCAAGCTGGCCGAATCCATGGGAGCGACGGCGATCGTCGATTCGTCGACCGAGGACGCCGTGGCCGCGGTGCGCGCCCAGACCGGCGGACGCGGCGCGGATTACGGCTTCGAGGTGGTGGGCCGGGCCGAGACCATCCGCACCACCTTCGGGGCCGTGCGTCGGGGCGGCACGGCGGTGCTCGTGGGGGCAGGGTCGCCGGCGGAGACCGTGACGTTCTCCGCCTTCGAGCTGTTCGTGGACGCCAAGACCGTGATGGGTTGCGTCTACGGGTCCACCGACGCCGATCGGGATTTCCCCGTCTACGTCGATCTCGTGCAGCGAGGCGTCGTCGACGCGGGGGGCCTGGTGAGCAGGCGGATCGGACTCGGCGACATCAACGACGCCTTCCGGGCGATGGAGGCGGGGGAGGTGGCGAGGAGCGTGATCGTCTACGACGCCGCGTCCCTCCCGACCGCGTGAGCGCGACGCCGAGCGATCGAAGGGAGGCGTGATGGCGGATGGGCTGTACGTGGTAGACGCAGACGCCCACGCGGTGGAGTCGGTCGAGTTCTTCGCCGAGTTGATGCAGCGCTTCCCCGACCACGTGGGGGTGCGGACCGACACCAAGTTGGGGGTCCTGGTGGAGGGCCGGCCCTATCCCCAGTACGAGGGACCCGGAGCGGGGTGTCCTCCCGAGCACGGGCTCACGACCGCGCCCGGGGTCGACCCCGGATCTGTCGACGGCGTCCTCGCCAACGCCGACACCGACGGGATCGACGAGATGGTGCTGTTCCCGAGCTTCGGCCTGTGCGTGCCGACGCTGGAGGACCCAGCCTTGGGCGCGGGCGTGGCCCGGCTCTACAACCGGTGGGCGTCGGAGTTCTGCGCCAAGAGCGCCGGACGCCTGCATGGTGCGTCGGTCGTGCCCGTCGAACACGTCGACGAGGCGATCGCGGCGATGCACGAAGCCAAGGACCTCGGATTGGTGTGCACCGTCGTGCCGCCCGCCCTGAAGTCGCGCAACCTCGACCATGCCGACCTCGATCCCTTTTACGCCGCGGCGGCATCCCTCGACATGCCGCTCGGCGTCCACGGGGCGCCCGGAATCCACCTGCCCAAGATCGGCGTGGACCGTTTCGACAATTACATCCAGGTCCACTGCATCAGCTTCCCCTTCGACCAGATGACCGCGATGACCGCCCTGGTGAGCGGAGGCGTGTTCGACCGACACCCATCGCTGCGGGTCGCCTTCCTCGAAGCGGGCGCGGGCTGGCTCCCGTGGTTCGTGGAGCGCCTGAGCGAGCACTTCGAGTCTCGGGGGGACTGGATCCCGGGCGGATGGAGACGCCCGCCGTCCGAGTACGTGCGCGCCGGCAACGTGTACGTGACGTGCGAACCGGACGAGGGCACGCTCCCGGCCCTGGTCGAGCACCTCGGTGACCGGTGCGTGATGTTCGCGAGCGACTACCCGCACTGGGACGGGGCTTGGCCCCATGCGACATCGGAGCTTCGGGAGCACGCCGGCAGCGGGCTGGCGACGGGGTCGCTCACCCGGGTGGCCGCCGCCAATGCGCAGGTGTTCTACAACCTTCCGGCGCCCGCTTCAGCCTGACGATGTTTCAGCGTCGGTGACAGCAAGGGAGACAGCCATGACCACGACGGTTCAGCGGGAGCCCACGACCGGTCTCCAGTTCATCGACGCCGATGGGCACGTGCTCGAACATCCCACCGAATTCCGCCGATTCGCTCCGAAGGAATTCGAGGACCGGGTGTGGCACATCGAGACCGATGCCGACGGTACGGAGTGGGCAGTGATGGACGGCACCCGCAACCCGGCCAACTTCATGGCGCTGGCCGGCACCGCCGGCATGACGGCTGACGACCGGGCGCGCGCCCTGAGGGGCGAGCTGCGGTACACCGAGGTCCGCCCGGCCGCGTGGGATGCCCGGGCGCGTCTCACCGACATGGACGAGGACGGGATCGACGAATCGGTGCTCTACCCCACGCTGCTCCTCGGGATCGCCGGCCATCGCGACGCGCAGTTCGCCGCGGTGATGTGCCGTGCCTACAACGATTGGTTGTCGGAGCACACCCAGGCAGCCGGGGGACGGTTGCACGGCGTGGCGATCGTGCCCCAACAGGACCTCGCGGCCACGTCCGCCGAGATCCGCCGGGTTGCCGATCTACCGGGGATCGTCGGCGTCCTGTTGCGCCCCAATCCCACCGCCGACTGGCGGCCGTTGGCGGACCCCGTCTACGACCCGATCTGGTCGGCCGCGTCCGACAGTGGCCTCCCGGTCGGCCTACACCCGTTTCTCGCAGCCGACCTGCCCGGGACGTGCCTGGGGCTCCGCATCAATCGACTCCGCAGTTCTGCCAGTCCCCTGCCCGAGGACGCGGGCAACGTCGCCATCGACAACATCTTCTTCACCCAGGCGATCTCGAATCCGTTCGACATGATGAGCTCCATGGCCTTCCTCCTCGCCGGTGGGGTGTGCGAGCGGTTCCCTGCGCTTCGCGTCGTCTTCTTGGAGGCGGGAGGTGGCTGGCTGGTGCCGTGGCTGGAACGCCTCGACCACCACTACGAGATCTTCGGCTGGGACGTGCCGCAGTTGAAAATGGAACCATCGGCGTATTTCCGCCGCCAGTGCTGGATCAGCTTCGACCCCGACGAGTCCACGCTCGCCTTCACCGCGCAGTCACCGCTGTGCGGACCCGACCGGATCGTGTGGGCGTCGGACTACCCGCATCCCGACGCCGTGTTCCCCGGTGTGACACGGGAGCTGCGCGAGGCGTTGGAGCCCCTCCCCGACGACCATCGCCGCATGATCGCGTCGGGGAACGCCGCGGCCCTCTACGGCCTGTAGCGCGGCCCGACCACCGGCGTGGCGGCGCCGTGCGGCGCGATCCGACCGCCCGACGAGCCCCGCGGCACGAGGTCGACCCTGCGTGGAGACGGAGGACCGGCACTAGTCTCGTGACCCGTGACCGCTACCGTGCCCGCGGGCGAGATGTCGACGGATCCGACCGGTGCCCGGGGAACCGACGACTGGCGCGAGCGTCTTCCGGAAGTGATCGCCACGACTCGAGTCGGTTTCGGGTTGGCGCTCATGCTCGTGCCGTCGGTGGCGGCCCGCTCCTACCTCGGCTCGGAGGCGAGACGACCCAGCGTTCGCTACACCAGTCGAGTGATGGGCGTACGCGACGTCATGCTGGGTCTGGCGGTGCTCAGCGCTCGACGAAACGGTCAGGGGGAGGCGGCGTCGCGCGCCCTGTGGATGGGCGCGGCGTGCGACGCGTTCGATGCCGCGGCTGCGCTCAGGGGACGCGAGCTTTCGGCGTGGGGCCGGCTTCTCGTGGGCGCCACCGGGTTGACAGCCGCGGGGCTTGGTGTCTCCGCCGCTCTGTCCTCCGGCTCGCCGTCCTAGGCGAGCGCCTCGTCACCGTCCACCCCGACCGCGCCTCCACCCAGCCTCCCGTCCTGGAGCACGAATGGACCCAGCCACGCACCGAACGGGGCCGGACGAGGCCCTGCGCGAGCGGGTCGCCTCGCTCGTCCGGGACGTCCCCGGCTTCCCGCAACCTGATGTGGTCTTCAAGGACATCACTCCCGTTCTTGCCGATCACGACGCGTACACGGCGTCGGTGGCGTGGATGGCGGCACCTTTCGAACGCATCACCGACAAAGTCGCCGCAATCGAAGCCCGCGGCTTCATCCTCGGCGGGCCCGTCGCCTTCGCTCTCGGCACCGGGCTCGTGCCGGTGCGAAAGATGGGCAAGTTGCCCGCCCCGACCGTGGCCCAGGCGTACATGCTCGAATACGGGGAAGCCACGTTGGAGATGCACCTGGACGCCATCGAGCCGGGCGACCGGGTCCTCATCGTGGACGACGTGATCGCCACCGGCGGCACCGCGGTTGCTACTGCACAACTGGTGACCGGGGCGGGAGGCCACGTCGTGGGCGTCGCCGCGCTGCTCGAGATCGTCGCGCTCGCCGGTCGGCAGCGCCTCGCCTCGTTCGACCTCCGGGTGCTGTTGTCGGTGTGACCGGATCGGCCGATCCGACGCTCGACTTGATCGACCTTCAGGAGCAGCGCTTCGCGGCGGCCTTCGAGGCGGGCGACATCACCATCGCCCGTTCTCTGTACCACCCGGACCTCGTCTACCTGAGCCCCACGACACGGCTGTACGGCTGGCCCAGGCGCATCGAAGGTCTCGACGCCGCACTCGAATTCATCCAGCTGACCGTCACTGGCTTGGGCAACGTGTCGTACCGGGCCGAGGAGCGCGCCGTCGTCCCCGAGGCGGACGCCGCCTTCGTCCGAGTTCGTTTCGACTTCGACACCGAAGGCACCCGTCTGCGCTCGACCTATGTAGTGGTGTACCGCTACCGGGCCGGGCTCATCGCCGTGCAGGAGCTCTTCTACGATCCGAACGATCGGTTCGAGCGTCTGTGAACGTCGGAATCGATGCGACGACTTCGAGGAGGGTCCGTGATCAATTCAAGTGACCTCGTGGCCTTCGTCGGTGCCACGGATCTCCCCCGAGCTGGCAGGTTCTACGGCGACGTCATCGGACTCACCCTGGTCGAGGAGAACCCGTTCGCCTGCGTCTTCGACGCCCATGGCACCGCGCTCCGGGTGACCGCAGTCGAGCGTGTCGCCGAAGCCCCGTACACCGTGCTCGGGTGGGAGGTGGCCGACATCGTCCCGGTCATGGCCGACCTGAGCGACCGCGGCGTCGAGTTCGAGCGCTTCGGGGGGATGGACCAGGACGCGCTCGGTGTGTGGGTGACGCCTGGCGGTGATCGCGTCGCCTGGTTCAAGGACCCGGACGGCAACACGCTGTCGATCACGCAACGAGTCGCTTCGGAGCAGCCGCGAGCCTGATCAGTCAGGCGGGGCGACCCAGAGCGCGGCTCGGGCGGTGTGGTGCATGCGCACGCCTCCGCCCACCGAGGCACGGAGGGGTCGCTCAGCGGCGAGGCATCTTGATGGCGCGGTCGGCGATGATGTTCTTCTGGACCTCGGTCGTCCCGGCACCGATCGACGTGTAGCGCTGCCACACGTAGTTGTGGCTCCAGTGCCCTTTGTCCACCGCGTCCGGACCACCCCGGGCCAGCACGCCCGTCGGGCCGAGAACGTCCACGCCCAGCTCGGCGATGGCCTGGGAGAGATAGCTCCACTGGAGCTTCGCCAGTGGTACCTCGGGCCAGTTCTTCTCGCCCTTCAGGATCTTCGACAATGCCCTGGCATTGAGCAGGCGCGTGAGCTCGAGCTGCGTCCACAGCCGGGCGATGCGGTCGCGGATGCCCGGGTCCTCGAGCGCACCCGGGTTGTGCTCGCGAGCGGTGGCGATGAGATTGTCGAGCTCGATCCGCATCGAGACCGACAGACCGGACGTCCCTACGCGTTCGTTGGCGAGCGTGCCCATGGCAACGTTCCAGCCCTGGTTCTCCTCGCCGAGCCGATAGGCGGCCGGGACACGGGCGGCGTCGAAATTCACCTCGCAGAACAGCTCACCGCCGGTGATGTCCCGGATCACGTTCACCTCGATGCCCGGCAGCTCCATGTCGACGATGAGCGCGGTGATGCCCTCGTGCTTGGCGCCGCGCTCGAGTGCGCTCGGATCGGTGCGGACGAGGAAGAGTCCCCACTTGGCGAGGTGAGCCGTCGAGATCCAGATCTTGCGGCCGGTGACGACGTACTCGTCGCCGTCCGCGACAGCTTGGGTCCGCAGGTTGGCGAGGTCCGAGCCGGCCTCGGGCTCGGAGAAGCCCTGACACCAGTGAACATCAGCGTTCAGGATCCCGGGCAGCCACTGCTGCTGCTGCTGCTCGGTTCCCCATCGCAGGATCATGGGCCCGATCTGCCAGATGCCGTTGGCGTTGTAGATGCCCGGGGCCTTGGCGCGCGCCATCACCTCCGAGTAGATCGTGTTCTGCATGACGGTCGCCTCGCGCCCGCCCCACGAGATCGGCCAGTTGATGGCGGCCCACCGTCCTTCGTGGAGCCGGCGCTGCCACGCCTGGCGGCGCAGCATGGTGCGTCGGTCGGGGTGGTGCTCGTCGCCGATCTCGCCCGCAGCCCGGAACTCGGGGAGATTGGCGTCGAGCCACGCCCGCAGCTCGGCCCGGAATGCGTCGTCCTCGGCGGTGAATGCGAAGTCCACGGCGCCTAGCGTCCCAGGACCTCGGGATTGACCACGTGGCGCGGGGTCGCACCCGCCAGAAGGCGGCACAGATCGTCGGCGATGATCTGGGTCTGGTTGGTCTCGGTGTCGTAGGTCGCGCCGCCGATGTGGGGAGTGAGCACCACATTGGGGAAGGTGGTGAGGGGGTCGGCGGGGTCGAGGTGCTCGCCGGGGAAATGGTCGAGCCCCGCCGCCGCGACCTTGCTGGAGCGCAACGCTTCGACCAGCGCGTCCGAGTCGTGCAGCTGGGCACGCGCCGTGTTGAGGAAGACCACCCCGTCGCGCATGGCGCCGAACTCCTTCGGCCCGATCATCGCCGTCGTCTCGGGGGTCACTGGAGCATGCAGCGACACGACGTCGGCCACGTCGAGCACCTGTTCGAGGGAGTAGGTGGCGTCTGGGGCGTACGGGTCGTAGGCGACGACTCGCATCCCCAGTCCTTCGAGACGCCAGCGAAGTGCCCGGCCCACTGCCCCGAGGCCGACGAGGCCGGCGGTGCGGCCCGCCACCTGCCATGCCCGGAAACGCTGGTAGGGGATGGTGCCGTCCCGGTAGATCTCGCCGGCCCGCACGTCGCGATCGGCGTCGAGCAGGCCTCTCGTGGCGGCCAGGAGCAAGGCGACGGCCAGTTCGGCGACGGCGTCGGCATTCCGGCCCGGGGCCCGCAGCACCGGGACCCCCGCTGCCGTGGCGGCCGCGACGTCCACGTTGTTGGGGTCGCCGCGGGTGCTCGCCACGGCAACGAGGGGAAGCTCGAACACCGGTCCGGCGCAGCGGTCGGCTTCGACCACGAGGATGGTGGCGTGCTCGGCCGCGGCCCGTTCGGCGAGCTGCTCGGCGCTGTACATGCGCAGCGGCTGGTGGTCGATCCAGGGATCGATGACCAGATCGGCGAGCTCGCGCAGAAGGTCCAGGCCGGGTCCCCGCACCGGGGCCGTGACGAGCGCCCGCGGGCGGTTCCGCTCCAATCGAATCCTCCTTGCACTGCCGGCGATCCTCCGTGGGGTGCCGGAGTCATTCATAATGGCCCACCATGACGGCCGTGTCAGGTTCGGTCACCGTCGGCATCGACATCGGCACCACCGCCGTCAAGGCGGTGGCCGCTGACGAGAACGGCGAGGTGGTGGCCAGGTCCCGTATCCCTCATCGACTAGTCACCCCGGCTCCGGACCGGCTCGAGCACGACGCCGCCCGGGCATGGCGCCGGGGCCCGCTCCAGGCGCTGGCCGAGGTGGCCGCCACGGGGACCGACGTGGCGGGAGTGTGCGTGGCGAGCATGGTGCCGTCGCTCACCGTGGTCGACAAGCGGGGGATGCCGCGCGCCCCCGGCCTGCTGTACGGGGACGTACGCGGTCGGAGAGGCGCGGGGAACGCGAGCGACGGGGCAGACTCACCCGGGGGTGGAGAGCACGGCGGTGTCGTGGCGCCCGACGCCGACGCCGCCGTCGCGCTCGAGTCCTCGATGCCCGACGCCGAAGGCTTCATCCGCTGGGCCGTGCGGGAGGCCCCGAACGCGGCCGGTTACTGGCCCGCTCAGGCGGTCGCCAACTTCGCGCTCGGCCGAGTACCTGCGGTCGATACCGGGATGGCTTTGTGCCTGGGGTCGTTGCGGTCGGGCAACGGTTGGGATGGTCAGGTCCTGGCCCGCTTCGGCGTGACCGAGTCGCAGCTTCCTGTCGTGGTCCCCATGGGAACGGGCGCGGGGACCGTCACCGGCACCGACGCTGTCCTGGCGGGCGGCACCATCGACGCGCTGTGCGACCAGATCGTCTCGGGGGCCGAGCACACCGGCGACGTCCTCGTGATCTGCGGCGCGACGCTCATCGTGTGGGCGGTCACCGACGAGTGGCTCGAGGCTCCCGGCCTGTGGACGGTGCCGCACACCGTCGCCGGCAAGGTGTTGGTGGGTGGGCCGAGTAACGCGGGAGCCCTCTTCGTCGACTGGGCCCGGGCGCTGCTGCGGGGAGGGTTCCGCCGCGCCCCTCGTGCCCGGCACGGCACGAACGGCGGGAGCGGTGGGATGCGGGCGCGCCGCGGGACGGACGAGCCCGAGCAGCCCCGTACCGGGGATCCCGGGAGCGTGCCGGTGTGGACGCCGTACCTGCGCGGTGAGCGCGCCCCGTTCCACGACACCTCCCTGCGGGCCGGGATCCACGGACTCGACATCACCCACGACGCGGCCGCAGTCGAACGCGCCGCGTACGAGGCGAGCGGGTTCGTAGTGCGCCACATGCTCGATCGGGCCGGCATCGCGGGACGTCGCATCGTGGCGAGCGGGGGTGGTACCCGCGTCGTTCCGTGGATGCAGGCCATGGCGGACGCCACCGGACTCCCGGTTGACGTCGTGGCGGTGCACGAGGGGGCCGCGCTCGGCGCCGCGTTCATCGCGCGCCTCGCCGCAGGGCTGGAGGAGTCCCTCGACGGCGCGAGCCGGTGGGCCGGGGTCGGGCGTCGGATCGAACCCGACGAGCGATGGCGTACGGCGGCGGCCGAGCGGTACGCGCGCTTCGTCGAGCTCAGCCCGGACAACTGACGACCCGGCACCTGACGACCCGGCACCTGCTCCAGTGATGGCGGCGCGTGCTGGGGGGTCTGTCAAGCTGTGTCCCGAGGAGGCGCGGTGAGCCCGAAGTCGCACAAACCCGAAGAGCCCGGCGGAGACGGCACCGACGAGGACTGGCTGTTTCCGTTCGAGGCGGAGCTGCACGCCGTCGCCCCGGGTCTGCACCAGGCGCAGAATGCCTGGTTGTCCCAGATCGACTCGCTGAAGGCTCCCGATCGCAAGACCCACGAGCTCATCCGGATGGTCTGCACGGTGATCTTGCGCAACCCCGAGGGGATTCAACGTCACGCCATGCTCGCGGCGGAGGTGGGCGCGTCGTGGGAAGAGATTGCCGGCAGCATCGTCCTGACCGAGCCGGCGTTCGGCCTGTTGCTGGTGGTGGAGGCTCTGCCGTCTGCCCGGCGGGGGTTCGAGAGGGGCCGCGCTGCCCAGGAAGACGGGCACGGCAAGCGCAGGCCTTCGTCCGGCTGAATCTCCGCCTCGACGTCGTCTTGCGCGCCCTCGCCGACCCGCGCCGTCGTTTGCAGTGCGGGTGGTTCAGCGCGGCTTTCTGGCCCGACCGTCGCCCCGCCCGTCACCTGCGACCGACACAGGCGGGGCCCCACCTCCGAACAGCGCGCGGTGCACCATGGTCGTGAGGGTGTCGAGTGCGGCTGCGTCCACCGGTTCTCCCGCGAACTGCCGCAGGTAGTGGAAACGGTCGACCATGGCCACAACCGCTTCGGCCGCGGCGTTCGGGTCGATGCCGGGATGGGGTCCGGCCTGGTCGATCCGGCGAGCGAGGGTGCTCGCCACGCCGCTCGCCGCGGCGTGCGCCTGGGCGGTCAGTTCGGTATCGCTCATCACCAGGTCGGTCCAGGCTCGGAGCACGGGTGCGTATCGCTGCCACGCTTCGGAGAACCGCTCCATCCACTGGCGCAACTCGTGCCAGCCGCCGGCGTCGGCGCTCACCGGGCCGAGCGCGTTGTCCAGCGCCGCCACGACCTCACCGGCCTCGGCCACGAGCGCCCGCAGGAGGTCTTCTTTGTTGGAGAAATACAGATAGAAGGTGCCGTGGGACGTGCGGGCCACCTTGACGATGTCGTCGACTCGCGCCGCGTGGTAACCGCGCCGGGCGAAGACCACCATGGCGGCGTCGAGGAGCTTGCGCATGGTCTTGCGACCTTGGCTGCGGAGCGCTCGCTTGCTCGCCGGCTCGCCTGCGACCACCGCCCTTGGTCCCCGGGCGGACCCCTGCTTCCCGTCGGTTCGACCCCTCGTCGCCCGAGCGCTCACCGGGCGACGACCCGACGGCGTGGCGCTCGCCCTGGCGGGTCCCATGCCTGGCGCATCGTAGTCACCGGCCCTCGGCCGAAGGCTCGAACGCCACCTTGACCGCTCCGCTCTCGTCTTGACGAGCGAGGGCCAGCAGGGCATCCCACCAACGCTCGAGCGGGAATCGGTGCGTGAGCATCCCGCTCAGGTCGACGCGACCCGTGGCCACCAGGTCCAGGTAATGCGCGATGGCGTGCTTGCGCACACCGTCGATCTCCTCCACACCGAAGGCGTTGGAACCCGCGATCGTGAGCTCCTTGAAGTACACGGGCGTCCACTCCCATCGGCCCGGAGTGTGGACGCCGCTCTGGACGAGGGTCCCCCGCTCGGCCAGCACCCGCACGCCCACCTCGAGCGTCTCTGGCCGGGCGATCGTGTCGTAGACCACGTCCACGGCGCCGGGGTGCGCCACCGGCAGACCGGCGATCGGGGTGTGCAGCACACCCCCGGACCACTCGGCCAGTTCCTCGACAACCGCCAGGCGCGGCTCGTGGGCGACGACCTTGGACGCTCCCAATCGGCGGGCGAGCTGCGCCTGCGCCTCGAACCGGGCGACGACGGCGACCTCCACGTCGGGATACAACGCCCGAAGGCACGCCACGCTGGTCGCGCCCAGCGCACCTGCCCCGTACACCACCGCCCGGCCTCCGGGCGGGGGCGGATGGTGCACAACGGCGTGCATCGACACGGCGAACGGGTCGGCCAACACGGCGAGCGCGTCCGGGACCGCGTCCGGGACGGGAATGAGCATGGAGTCGTGCGCGGCGAGCAGGTCGGCCCACGCCCCGGGTGCGCCCGTGGTGACGCCCACGTGCACGCCCGGCCCGATGTCGCCCGCGGTGAAGCTCCAACACAGGTTCAGGTCTCCGGCCCGGCACGCCGGACAAGGTGGGTCGACTCCCCGCGGGGCGCAGGTGAGCCAGGGGTTGAGCACGACGCGCTGGCCCACCTCGACACCGCTCGCGGCCGGCCCCAGCTCGACCACCTCCGCCACGACCTCGTGGCCGGGGACATGGGGCAGCGACGAGAAAGCCGACATGGGATTGTCGATGTCCCCTTCCCCGAAGTCCCCCAGCACGAGCTTGGCGTCCGACCCGCAGATGCCGGCCAGGATCGGGCGCGTCACCACCCAATCGGGCCGGACCGGGCGGGCGTCGTCCATGACGTGCAGGCCGAAGGGCAGCGTCGCCAGGTGGCGTTCGAGGTCGTCGCGCCCTTCGGGCCGAGGCTCGTCGGCGTCGGGCGGGGCGCCGAACACCAGGGCCCTCACGTCGTCTCTTTCTGTTGGGCCAACTCCCGTTGCTGGCGGGCGAAGGCGACCATGCCGGAGAGGAACGCGTCGACGTCGGCGGTCTTCATCTCGACCACGGCTTTCATGTCGGGGAGATAGTGCTCGAAGTGGTCCGAATCGATGGCGGCCACGATGCCCTCGGCGACGTCTTCGGCCGGGACCAGGTCGCCCCGGTACAGCGGCGGGTCGTTGCCGGGCTGGTCCCACAGCTCGGTGTCGATGGTGCCGGGCAGGATGAGACGTATGCGCACCCCAGTCCCCTCGAGATCGCCGGCGATACCCTCGCTCCAGCCCGACAGCGCGAACTTGGACGCGCTGTACGCGGCCTCGGTGGTGACGCCGAATCGGCTCGCGATGCTCGACACGTTGACGACGATGCCCCTGCCGCGGTCGATCATCCGGGGGAGCACGGCCAGCGTCATGGCCGTGGGTGACAGGAAGTTCACCCGCATCACCCGTTCCACGTCGTCGAGCCCGAGGCGCGTGACCGGTCGCCGCATGGGGATCCCGGCGTTGTTCACGAGCACGTCGAGGTGGCCGAACTCGTCCCACGCGTCGCGCGCCACCTCCGCCGCGTGCTCGGGGGCCGAAAGGTCCGCCACCCACATCCGCGAGTCGGGCGCTCCAAGCCTGCACTCGGCGAGCACCTCGGCGAGGCGTGACTCACGACGGGCGACCAGGCCGACGGTCGTTCCCCGCCGAGCGAGCGCCCGGGCCGTGGCAGCTCCGATGCCCGATGACGCCCCGGTCACCAGCGCAATCCGACCCGGCGGGCTCACCCTGTCATCGGCCACGGTCCGCTCCGTCGTCGTCTCGGGCGCCGGAGGACCGGCGCGCCTCGTAGACCTCGTTCACACGACCCCCTTCTCCTGCAGTTTCTCGAGCTCCTCGACCCTCAGGCCGACCAACCCGCACCACACATCCTGATTGTGCTCACCGAGTCGAGGGGCCCCGCTCGGCACCGGTTGCTCCTCGCCTACCAGCCTCGGGTAGGGCGCCTGCTGGCGCACGGCGCCGAGAACCGGGTCGTCCACCTCGATCAAGTCGCCCCGCCCCACCATGTGCGGGTCACCCGCGATCTCGGCCGCGCTGTAGGCGGTCGCGACCGGCACGTCGTGGGCCACACACACCCGCTCGACCTCCGCCGCGCTGAGTCTGGCGGTCCACTCGGCCACTACGCCGTTGATGACGTCTCCGTGGCGGGCCCGTTCGGCCAGGGTCGAGAACCGCGCGTCCGCGAGTAGGTCCGGGCGGTCCATGGCTCGGCACAGGCGGGCGAAGTTGGCGTCGGAGCCCGCCACGACGCACACGAACTGCCCGTCCGCGGTCGGGAAGTTGTCGAGCGGTGCCGAATTGGCCAGTCGGTTGCCTTCGCGGCGGCGCACCGTGCCCAAGCGGTCGTAGGCGGTGATCGTCCACTCCAGGATGCGCAGCACCGAGCCGTACAGAGACGCGTCGATGACCGCACCGCGCCCGTGCCCCGGTCCCTTCCCCGCGTCCCGCCGGTACAGAGCAGCCAGGGCTGTCTCGGCCGCGAACACCCCGGTGAGGTAGTCCGCCACCGTCACCCCGGGCCGGACCGGAGGACGGTCGGGCTCACCGGTCAGATGCAGGAGCCCGCCGTAGGCCACCCCCAGCCGGTCGAGCCCGGGGCGAGGCGCGTACGGTCCGTCCTGGCCGAACGCGCTGATGCGCACCCACACGAGGCGAGGGTCGAGCGCGGCGGGCCCGAGCCCCCATCCCTCCAAGGTCCCGGGGCGGAAGTTCTCGCACACGACATCGGCGGTCGCCGTCAGTCGTCGGAACAGGTCCTGGCCGTCCGGGGTGCGCAGATCGCACGTCGCGCTGCGGCGGCCCCGTCCTTCGACCGACCAGAACAACGAGTAGCCGTCCTCGAACGGGCCGATGGCGCGCATGAAGTCGCCGCCCGAGGGTTCCTCGACCTTGATGACCTGCGCGCCCCACTCGCCCAGCAGCCCCGCGCAGAACGGGGCGCCGATGCGAGTGCCGACGTCGATCACCCTCAGTCCGTCGAGAGGACCGGCCACGCCCGGCGGTCAGTCCTCACCCGTCGGGGGCGCGTCTCCGCGGTCCCGTGCCGCGAAAACCTCCTTCATCGAACCCATCTGCTTGCGCTGCTCCAGCGCGGACAACGCCGTTTGTGTGTTGTGCGCCCACTGATGGGCCATGAAGTGGTATCGCCACGACGCTTCTTTGCCCATCAGCTCGGCGACGTGATTGAGGGAGCCCTTGACGACCTGGGCCGTGACGGGGGGAACGAGGGCGACGCGCTCGGCCAGCTCGCGCGTCCGTGCCATGAGCTCGCTCGCGGGCACGACCTTGTTGACGAGTCCGAGCCGCCACGCCTCGGCCGCGTCGAGCTCTTCCGCCGCGAGCAGGAACTCCTTGGCTTTCCTGATTCCGAGCTCCCACGGCTCGACCAGCAACTCCACCCCCGCACCGGTCATGCGCAACACGGGATTGGAGAACGAGGCGTCGTCCGCCGCGACGATCAGGTCGCACATGCACGCCAGCATCAGCCCGGCCGCGACGCACTTGCCCTGGACCGCCGCGATCGTGGGCTTGCGGAAGTCGTGGATCCTGCGGCAACGCTCCACGTACATGATCTGTTCGTGGCGGAACTTGCCCTCGGGTGTGTCGCGCATCGCCACCCAACGGTCCGGATGGCCGTTGCCCACCAGTGCCTTGAGGTCGTGACCGGCGCTGAAGTGCTTGCCTGCGCCGGCCAGGATCACGACCCGGACGTCGTCGTCCTCGTCCGCCCGGTCGAAACAGGCGTCGATGGCGTCGATGAGCGCGCTGTCCTGGGCGTTGGCCACCTCGGGACGATTCATGGTGATGGTGGCGACCGCCCCCTCGACCTGGTAGCGCACCACCGGCGCCTGGTCCGCCATCGCAGCCTCCTCCGTCGGTCCGTTCACGGTCGGGGTGGTTCGATCCACGTCGTTCTCACCGCGTCGTGCTCGGGGCGAGCGGTTCGCGGGGAAGGCCCAGCACGCGCTCGCCGACCACGTTGCGCTGGATCTCGTTGGTCCCCGCGAAGATGGACGCGGCTTGATAGTAGAGCCATGACCGCTGCCACGAGCCGCTGCCCGGATTGTCCGAAGCGTCGCGCCACAACGGGGCCGCCGGGCCGATCACGTCGAGCGCGAGGGCGTGGATTCGCTTGCTCATCTCGCTCCAGTACAGCTTGAGGACGCTTCCCTCCGGCCCGGGCTCCAACCCGCGTTGCAGCTTCGACAGCGAGCGCCAGTTGAGCAGCTGGAAGAGTCGCACCTCGACATACGCCTGGGCGATCCGTCTCCGCAATCTGGCGTCGTCGAACGCTCCGGTGGCGGCGGCGGTGCGAATGAGCTCCTCGGTGTGTTGCAGGTGGATGACCAGCTGCCGCGGGTTCACACCTCGCTCGTGCGAAAGGGTCGAGCCGGCCACCTTCCAACCTTCGCCCGGGGCCCCGATCAACTGGTCGTCGGAGACGAACACGTCGTGCAATGCGACCTCGTTGAACTCCGCTTCCCCCGTGAGCTGGACGAGCGGTCGCACCTCCACGCCGTCGGCGCGCATGTCGACGACGTACATCGACAGTCCCTTGTGCTTGGGAACGTCGGGGTCGCTCCGGGCGAGGCAGAGTCCCCAGTCGGCGAACTGCGCGTACGAGGTCCACACCTTGTGACCCTGGATCACCCACCCCCCCTCGACCCGTCGCGCCGCGGTCCGCACCGCCGCCAGATCGGACCCCGCGTCGGGCTCGGAGAACAGCTGACACCAGAGGTGGACGGCCGGCGGGATCGAGGGCAGCCAGCGGGCCTTCTGCTCGTCGGTGCCGTGGGCCAGCAGCGTGGGCCCCGCCAGGTTGACGCCGATGCGGCCGACCAACTCCGGGGCGCGCGCTCTCGCCAGCTCCTCCTGGATCACGAAGTGCTCGGCTGGCCCCAGACCCCGGCCGCCGTAGTCGGGCGGCCAGGTCACCGCCACCCAGCCGGCACCAGCCAGATCGCCCTGCCACCTGCGACCGAAGGAGACCTCCTCACCGAGGTCGTCGAAGCGCGGTGGCAGTCCCACCCCGTATTCCCATGGCAGGTTGCGCTGAAGCCACTGCCGCAGCTGCTGGCGGAGGTGCTCCTGGTCAGGCGTCGTTGTCAGGTCCATGCCCCGCGCCAGCATGACACAGACGTCAGGCTTGGCGGACCGGGTGGTCGGTAGGCTCCCGCCGTGGACTTCGAGCTCTCCGAGGACCAGCTGGCACTCCAGCACGCCGCGTCGGCTCTCCTCGACAAGACATGTCCCCCCGAGCGGGTGCGCGCCGTCGCCGACGGTGACCGCCACATCGATGACGACCTGTGGGCTGCGATGGCCGCGCAGGGGTGGATGGCCATCGACCGACCGGCCGCCGACGGAGGTCTCGGCCTCGGCGAGGTCGAGGTCGTGGTGCTGTGCGAGCAAGTGGGTCGCCACCTCGCCCCGGTGCCGTTCACGGGCTCGGTCCTCGCCCACGGCGCGCTGCATTCGGCCCGGCGGTCGGGGCGTCCCGACGCAGGCGCCGTCACAGTTTCCGCGGCCGAGGGTTCGGAGCTGGCCGAGTGGGCGGCTCGACTTGCGGCCGGTGAGGCCGTGGGGGCGGTCGGGTGGGCGCGTCGACCCGACGCGGTCCGGGCTTCTCGCACCCGACAAGGAGAGTGGCAGCTCGAGGGCCGGCCCGACCCGGTCGTGTACGGACCGGCCGCAGACGTGGTCGTCGTCCCGGCCCTCGATGAGGGCGGCCCGGCGTTGTTCGCCGTCGCTGTCGACGGGGCCCGCCGGCCGGCTGCGCAACCGGCCATGGACCGGACCCGCGATCTGGGGTGGTTGACGCTCGACGGTGCGCCCGCGTCACGGTTGGGCGGTGCGGACGCGGTGACTGCCCTGGTCGATCGGGCCGCCGTGATGGTGTCCGCCGAGATGCTCGGGGGCGCCGAACAGGTTCTCGAGGCGACGGTGCAGTACGCCAAGGACCGGATCCAGTTCGGCCGGCCGATCGGGAGCTTCCAGGCGGTCAAGCACCGCTGCGCCGACATGCTCGTCGACGTGGAGGGCATGCGCTCGTCGGTGTACTACGCGGGTTGGGCGGTCGGCGCAGGCGACTCCGACGCGTCGGCGGCCGCGTCGGCCGCCAAGGTGTGGTGCTCGGACGCGGCCCGCCGGGTGATGAGCTCGGCGCTTCAGGTGCACGGCGGGATCGGCTTCACGTGGGAGCACGACCTGCACCTCTTCGTGAAGCGTTCCCAGCTCGACCAGGTGAGCTTCGGCGACGCCCCGTACCATCGCGAGCGTCTCGCCGCCATCTTGCGGCCCCGGGCCGAGGCGGGCGAGCCCGTTCTCTGAGGCTCCGCTGACCGGGGATCCGCTGATAGGACGAAACGCACCGGGCGCCGCGCCCTCGTCGACTCAGCCGGCTGCCTCCGTCCGAGCGGCGTCGGCGGCCATGCGACGCAGCGCGGCGCGGTCCGGTTTGCCGGCGGCGAGCACGGGAAGCTGTTCCAGCCGGACGACGAGCTCGGGGGTCTTGAATCGGGTCACGCCGCGCTCCTCGAACCACGCCCGGCACGCAGCGAGGTCGAACGGCCCGGTCGTCTCGACGAATGCGGCGACACGCTCGCCGACGTCGACATCGGCAACGCCCACCGCCACGGCGTGACGAACGACCGGGTGCGCTTCGAGCGTCGCCTCCACTTCGGATGCAGAGATGTTCTCACCGGCGCGGATGATCACATCCGACAGACGACCGACCACGCGCAGCCAACCCTCACCGTCGACCGTCCCGAGGTCGCCGGTCCGGAACCACCGTCCTGTGGGTGACAGGGCGGCTCCGGTTGCGGCCGGGTCGGCGTAGCCGACGAAGAGCTCGGGCCCGCGCAGCCAGATCTCCCCGACGCCTCCCGGGGAGAGGTGCGCTCCGGTGTCGGGGTCGTGCACGTCGAGCTCGACCTCGCCCAAGGCGTGACCGTCGGAGTCCCGGGCCCGTTCGGGGCTGTCGTCGGGCCTCGACGTCGTGACCGTCGGTGCTTCGGTGGACCCGTACGTCCGCTTGACCCTGGCACCGAACGCCTCGGTCATGGCGTCGACGAATGCGGGACTCACGGACGCTCCTCCCGTGGAGATCAGGCGCAACGCGGCGACGCGCTCACGGCGGAACTCGGGGGACGCCGCCATCTGGGAGAAGAACACCGGGGGTGCTCCCATGAACGACACCCGCTCGCTTTCGATCAGGTGCAGCGCGTGGTCGGGGTCCCATCCCGCCATGACGACGCTCGGGATCCCGGCCACCGAGGGGATGAGCACCCCGTTGAGCAGCCCCGACACGTGCGCCAGCGGAGCTGGCATGAGCACGGCGTCTTCTCCGCTCAGCCCGTGGACGCCGACCATGAGCGCGGCCTTGTACCCCAGTCCCCGGTGCGTGTGCAGCACGACTTTGGGGGAGCCGGTCGACCCCGAGGTGAACAAGGCCACTGCGATGTCCGTCGGCCGGGCCGGCGACGAGGCGACGCGCACGGGATCGGCGCGATCGAACGCCTCGAGCAGCGAGTCCAACCCGGCACCGGGCCGCAGCGCAACCACGTCGGGGCCGTCCCCGGCGGGAAGGTCCGCAACGGACACGACAACCGAGGGATCGACCTGCACCAGGGCGGCGGCGACCTCGGCCGGGCCCATCCGGTGGTGCAGCGGCGCGGCGACCGCGCCGAGGCGCCAGCAGGCGCGATAGAGCAAGACGGCGGCCGAGCCGTTGGGCAACTGCCACGCCACGACGTCGCCCCTGCGCACGCCGGCGCCACGGAGCCGGCCGGCCAGCACGTCCACCGAGGACGCGACCCGGGCGCGTTCGACCCGGCCCGCTGCGTCGACGAGCTCCCCCCCCGAAGGCGCGAACACGGTGTCGAGCGCGCCACGGTCCCACGGACCCCCCGGGCGGCGGTAGCGCGCCGCCCGTGCATGCGCCAGCGTGGGACGGAGACGAGTACCGGAATGTCGTCGTGCGGCGCGCATCGGACGGCCACGCTACCGCCGTACCGATTGTCGTAACCTGACGCCGTGGTCAGAGAACGCGTCGCGCCGCGGGCCCACGTGGTCGCGTCTGAGGAGGTGGCGGAGCGTCTTGCGCTCGCCCCCGCCCCCGGTGAGGCGCCCCTGCCGGCCGTCAATGCGGGCGCCCTGCTGCACCGCAACGGCACCGATCCGTCGTTCTCGGGGCGCCCCGCGCTGCGATTCGGGTACGCGGTCTGGACCCACGGCGAGCTGCTGCGCGAAGCGCAGCGCTTCGCCCGTCTGTTCCGCCGGCGCCTTGAGCCCGACCGTCCCCCTCACGTCGCCGTCCTGCTCGACAACACGCCCGACTACGTCTTCGCCCTGTGTGGCGCGGCCCTCGTGGGCGCGGCGCTCGTCGGGCTGAACCACACCCGCCGGGACGAACACCTGGCCGCCGACATCAGCTACACCGACGTGCAGTTGCTCATCACCGAGCCCCGCCACCAGGAGCTGCTGGCGCCCGTGGCCGGGTCCCTCGAACTGCCCGGCGGGCTGCTGGTGTCGGACCGCTTCGCCGACGGCGACGACCCCGCGGTCACACTGGGGGAATCACTCGACGCAGCCCTGGGACCGGAAGGTGCATCGCCGCGACTCGCCGCCGAGGCTTCTGGGTCGGCCCCTGGTGTCGTCGGGGCCGAGGCCGCGGAGCCCGAGGTCGACGTGGAGACGTTGTGGGCCCTGCTGTTCACGTCGGGCACTTCCGCCGCTCCCAAGGCGGTGCGCTGCACCCAGCGCCGCCTGCTGACCACCGGGAACCGGATGACGATGGTGCTCGGGATCGGGCCCGAGGACGTCGGGTATCTCGCCATGCCGTTGTTCCACTCCAACTCGCTCATGGTCGGCCTCGCCCCTGCGCTCGTCGCCGGGGCGTCGGTCGGTCTCGCCCGGCGATTCAGCGCATCGCGCTTTCTGGACGACGTCCGCCGGTACGGAGCGACCTGGTTCAACTACACGGGCAAGCCGCTCGCCTATCTCCTCGCCACGCCCGAGCGGCCCGACGACGCCGACAACCCCCTCAAGCTCGCATACGGAAACGAGGGCTCCCCTCAGGTGGTCGAAGCGGTGGCACGCCGTTTCGGAATCGACGTCGTGGATGTGTTCGGGTCGACGGAGGGGGCGATCGCCCTCGACCGCTCGGGTGGACCACCCCGGGGTTCGGTCGGCCGCCTGCGCCAGGGGATCAAGGTCGTCGACCCCGAGGGCACCGAGCGCCCGCGGGCCCGATTCGGCCCCGAGGGCCGGCTCGTGAACGCCGAGGACTGCGTGGGCGAGATCGTCAACGTCGAAGGCCTCGGCCCGTTCGAGGGCTACTACCACAACGACGAAGCCATGGCTCACACGACGCGCAACGGCTGGTACTGGAGCGGCGACCTCGGCTACGTGGACGACGACGGCTGGGTGTACTTCGCCGGTCGGACGTCGGACTGGCTGCGCGTGGACGGTGAGAACTTCCCGGCGGCACCGATCGAGACGATCGTGGCCCGCCATCCCGACGTCATGCTCGCCTCGGTCTACGGAGCCCCGGACGTGGACGCCGGTGATCAGGTCATGGCCGCTCTGGTACTGCGCGACGGGGCGGTCTTCGACCCCGGTGCCTTCGCCCGCTGGCTCGACGACCAACCCGACCTGAGCCCCAAGTGGCGCCCGCGCTACATCAGGTTGTCTGTCGCGTTGCCGGTCACACCGACCAACAAGGTGCTCGTGCGGACGCTGGTCCACCAGAAGTTCCGATCCGACCGGGTGGGCGGGGATCCCGTCTTCGTGCGGGGTCGCGGCGAGGACGCCTATCACCGGTTCGGTCCCGACGACGAGGCCGTCCTGCGGGGCGCCTTCGACGAGAGTGGGCGCGCTCAGGCGTGGGAGCTGTAGTCGGCCCGTGGACCTGTCGCTGACCGAATCCGAACAACGGTTCGCGCGTGACGTGCGGTCGTGGCTGGAGGCCAACGTCGAGCAACCGCCCGACACCTCGGATCTGGCCGACCAGGTCGCGTGGGGACGCGTCTGGCAGGCCAAGGTGGCGGCCGCCGGCTGGGTCGGGATCGACTGGCCCGAGGGCTTCGGGGGCCGGGGAGCGTCGATGGTGGAGGTGGCGATCCTCAACGCGGAGTACGCCCGGAGCGGGGCGCCCCAGCTCGTCAACCGGGTGGGGATCAACTTGGCGGGACCGACGCTCCTGGCGCACGGCACGCCCGAGCAGTGCGGGCGCTTCCTGCCCGCCATCGCCACCGCGAGCGAGATCTGGTGCCAGCTGTTCAGCGAGCCGGGAGCAGGCTCCGACCTGGCCGGCCTGACCACCCGGGCCGAGGCGGTCCCGGGCGGCTGGCGCCTCACCGGGCAGAAGGTGTGGACGTCGTACGCGCAATTCGCGACGTGGGGGCTGTGCCTGGCGCGCAGCGACCCGGGGACGGTCGGGCCGAGCGGCTTGTCGTTGCTCGTCGTCGACATGTCCTCGCCCGGACTCGACATCCGCCCGCTCGTGCAGATCACGGGCGACGCCGAGTTCAACGAAGTCTTCCTCGACGGGGTCTTCGTGCCCGAGGACCGACTGGTGGGTCCCGCGAGCGAAGGGTGGAAGGTGGCGTCCACCACCCTGGCGCACGAGCGCGGCACCAACTTCCCGTTCAAGGAGGAGGTGGTGCACGAGGGGTACCTGGCACGGCTGTTCGCGGAGGCGGCCGGAAACGGCTCGTACGACGATCCCGACGTCACCGACGCGCTCGTCGACGCCTACGTCGCGGTGATGGTGCTCCGAACCCACAACTGGCGGACACTGTCGAAGCTGGCGCGCGGCGTGCAGCCCGGCCCGGAGTCGAGCTGGGTCAAGCTCACCTGGTCCGAGATGACCCAGCACCTGTCGGACGCGGCGCTCTCCGTCCTGGGACCCGACGCGCCGCTGTGGGGCCCGTGGCAGCGCCAGTGGTTGTGGTCGAAGGCGGCGAGCATCGCCGGGGGGACCTCCGAGGTGCAGCGCAACGTGATCGGGGAGCGCATCCTGGGGCTTCCCCGCGAGCAAAGGAGAGAGCGTGCCGGTCCACTACGAACTGGGTGACGACCACGTGGTGTGGATCACCATCGACCGGTTGCACGCCATGAACAGCCTCGACATGGAGCACTTCGCCCAGCTGCGCCAGGCGTGGGACCGCTTCGGCGAGGACGAAGAGGCATGGGTGGCGGTGATCACCGGCGTCGGGAACGCCTTCTGCACGGGCGCCGACCTGAAGACCTACATCCCCGAGGTCACGAGGCTGCAACGAGAGATCGCGTCGCGCAAAGTGGAAGAGATCGACGGCTACCGCATCGACGACGGGGTGCGCGCCGTGCTGCGCGGGGTGAAGCTGTACAAGCCGATCGTGGCCGCGGTCAACGGGGCGTGCGTGGCGGGCGGGATGGAGATGCTCGGTGGGTGCGACATCCGGGTCGCGGTGCCCGATGCGTACTTCGGCGTCATGGAGCCCAAGCGCGGGCTGTTCGCGGGGGGAGGCACGACGGTCCGCCTTCCTCGGCAGGTGCCGTATCCCGCCGCGATGGAGTTCCTGTTGTGCGCGGACCGGGTCCCGGCGGAGCAGGCGCTCAGTTTCGGGCTCCTCAACGCGGTGGTACCGGCCGGTCAGCTGCGTGACAAGGCGCACGAATACGCCATGCGCATCACCGCGAACGGTCCGTTCGCCATCCGAAAGACCAAAGAGAGCGTGCTGCGGGGACTGGCCGTCGACATGAAGGAGGCCTACCGGATCGAGTCCGAGATCGCGACCGAGGTCTTCTCGAGCGAGGACGCCAAGGAGGGCCCCGCCGCGTTCGCGGAGAAGCGGCCGCCGCGCTGGCAGGGCCGCTAGTCCGGGCCCGCCCGGGAGCGGAACGGAACGGAGGCCCGAGGACTGTGGAGCACGTCTCGCTCGACGACGCCGTGGCTCGCCACGTCCGGCCGGGCGACACCGTCCAGGTGCTGTGCGGTCACAGCCGTTGGAGCGCGGCGGCACGTGAGCTGGCGCGTCAGCACTGGGGGACCGACGCCGGCTTCACCCTCGTCATGCTGAGCCTGAGCTCGCTCGGGGCCCTGTTCGTCCGGGGCGGGATGGTCCAGAGGGTCGTGACCGCGTACTCGGGCGACACCTTCCCCACCTACACGCCCAATCCAATCTTCGGAAAGGCGTACGCCTCGGGCGAGGTCGAGGTCGAGCACTGGTCGATCCTGACCTTCACCCAACGTCTCGAGGCGGCAGCTCGAGGTCTCCCCGCCGTGGTGACCGGGTCGCTCGAGGGCTCGGCCATGGCGGCCAACGACGCGTTCACCGTCGTCGACACGCCCTTTGGGCGCGCCGGCTTGGTCGCACCGCTTGCGCCCGACGTCGTGCTCCTGCACGCCGCGGCCGCCGACCGGGACGGCAACCTGGCGCTGTCCGAGCCGATGCTCGAAGGCACATGGGGGGCGTGGGCGGCGCGCCGGGGTGTGGTTGCGACGGTCGAGCGCGTGGTCGACGACTTCACCGGTCTCGGGCACCGGGTCAAGGTTCCCGCTCACCGGGTGCTCGCCGTGGCGGAGGCGCCGTTCGGTGCCCATCCCGGGGGTCTGTACGCGCCCGGACTGCCGGTGGCCTCGTACGGGGAGGACATCGGGTTCTGGACCGAGGCGCGCGCCGCCGCACGATCGGACTTCGACGCATGGGCCCGCCACTGGGTGCTCGAACCCGCCACCCACGCCGCGTACCTGGCGCGCGTGGGAGGCGACCGGCTGCGCTGGTTGACGGGCCGGTCCGACCCCCAGTCGTGGGTGGAGGACGCCCAGGCTCACCCCGTGGACGAGGCCGTTCCCGCCAGTGCCTGGGAGCACGCCGCCGCGTACGCGGCCCGCGAGGTGGAGCGCGTGGCGGACGCGGCCGAGGCCGACGCCGTGCTGGCCGGAGCGGGTGTCGCCAACCTCGCGGCGTGGGTGGCCGTGGCGCGGGCCAGAGCTCGGGGGAGCCGGGTGCAGCTCACCGCCGAGCTCGGATTGTGGGGGTACACGCCGACCCCGGCCGACCCGTACATCTTCAACCACCGCGTCTTTCCCGGCTCGCCCCTGCTGGCGGATGCCTCGGCGGTACTCGGCATGATCGTGGGCGGTCCAGGCACTCGCACCGTCGCCTGCCTCGGCGCCGCGCAAGTCGACCGAGACGGCAACCTCAACTCGACGCTCATCCCGGGCGGCCCCTTCCTCGTCGGATCGGGCGGCGCCAACGACGTGGCGAGCCGAGCCGCCGCCTGCGTGGTCGTGTCGCTCGCCCGTCCCGAGCGGCTCGTCGACCACGTGGGGTACGTCACCAGCCCGGGCCGCACCGTCACGAGTGTCGTCACCGACCTCGGCGTGCTGCGCCGGCTGGACGGCGTGCTGCGCATCGCGGCGGTCCCCGCGGGGGAGTCTCCGGCGCGCCGGGTCGAGTCGCTGTCGAGCGCGTGCGGTTGGGACGTCGACGTGGCGCGCGACGTGGCGGTCCTCGACGCTGTCACCCACGACGAGGTGCTCGCCCTGCGTCGCTACGACCCGGAGCGCCTGTTCCTGGCGTGACGGTTTCCCGGCGTCACGGGCCGCTCGCCCGGCGCCGGCGTCAGTTCGTGCGCAGGTACTTGTAGACCCCGCCGAAGTCCGAATTGACCTTGTCGGGGAGCTTGACGACCCCGCCCAGGCTTATGGCGCCGATGAGGATCTGCGCCGTGCGTTCGACCAGCGCGGTGATGTGGAGCACGTCGGCGGGGGACTTGCCCACCGCCACCATGCCGTGGTTGGCGAGGAGCGCGGCGCCCCGTTCGGCCAGGCACTCGACGGCGGCCTTGCCCACGTCGTGGGTCCCGCTCGGGGCGTACTCGGTCACCGACACCTCGCCGCCCACGAACACCGTGAACTCGTCGATGCACGGCGGGATGGGCCGGCGGGCCACCGCGAACATCGTGGCGTGCACCGGGTGGGAATGGATGACCGACCCGACCTCCTCGAACGCCTCGTAGCACGCCAGGTGGAGGAGCTTCTCGGACGACGGCGGACGGCCGCCTTTGACCAGCTCGCCGCCGGGGTCGATGACCACGAGGTCCTCGATCGCCATGTCCCGGTAGTCGACCGACGACGGGGTGATGCAGATGTTGCCGTCCGGCATGCGCGCCGAGACGTTTCCCGCCGTCCCCTCGACGAGTCCCTTGGCCAACAGGTCCTTGGCCACGGCGAGCACCGCCTCAGGCGCGTTTTCGACCGACCTCGCCCCCATCGTTCCGGGCACCTCCCGCCATCTCGTGGGGCCGGCGACGTGCCGGCACCGCGCGCGGTAGGCCGGAGGCGCACCGCGTCGGGCCCAGGCTACAGTGACGCCCGCAGAACTGACGCCGACGTCAGTCATCGCGCCAGGGCGGGGGATTACGGTGCGGGGGCGTGCTCCGGACGTGACGGTCACAGGGAGAGGGGGACCGATGTCGCGCAGGCCTCGTGGGGTGATCGGTGCGGTGGGCGCCATCGTGGCGGCGGTGGCGCTCGTGGCCGCCGGGTGCTCGAACTCCTCGTCGAACGCGAGCGGGGGAGGAAACGGCGCCCCGGGCGTGACCGACACCGAGATCGACGTCGGCAGCATCGCCAACGTGACCGGGCCGCTCTCGTCCGACTTCGCCCCGGTGGTGAGCGGGGTCAAGGCCTACTTCTCCATGGTCAACGCCCAGGGCGGCGTGGCAGGGCGGAAGCTCAAGCTCGTCAAGGCCGCGGACGACCAGGGTCAGTCGGCCGTCGACCTGGCCGTCGCCCAGCAGCTCGTGGCCCGGCCCGTCTTCGCCATCGTGGGCGTGGGAACCCCGTTCTTCGGCGCGGCGCGCTACCTGGCCAACCAGGGCACGCCGACGTTCGGGTACGTGATCTCGACCGACTGGGCCAACGCGCCCGGCCTGTTCGGGTCGTTCAGTTCGGTCCTCGACTATGCCACCGGCGCCCCCGGCTACGCCTACGTCGCCAGCCAGCTCCACGCCCAGTCGGTGGGGGTCGTGGCCTACGGGATCGTTCAGTCGTCGGCGGCGTGCCAGGCCGCGGTGACCGGCATGCGCCAGCTCGGGGTGAACGTCACCTTCGTCGACAACAACATCGTGTTCGGCTCCGACCCCACCGCCGACGTCCTGCAGATGAAGGCCAAGGGTGTCGACCTGCTCCTCACGTGCATCGACGTCACCGGCAACATCGGCTTCGCCCGCGCCCTCCAGCAGAACGGCATGTCGATCAAGCAGATCTGGCTCAACGGCTACGACCGCTCCGCCCTGCAGCAGTACGGACCGCTCATGAACGGCGTCTACCTCCTCGTCCAGCACGTCCCGTTCGAGGCGGCCACGAGCTTCCCCGGCAAGTACCCCGCCCTCGAGAACTACATCCGCGAGATGCAGCTGTACCAGCCCCAGGACACCTACAACGACACCGCCATGACAGGGTGGATCTCCGCCGATCAGTTCGTCACCGGACTCAGGGCGGTGGGCCGGAACCTCACGCAGAAGAAGCTGATCACGGCCATCAACCGCATCACCAACGACACCTCCCACGGCCTGCAGGCCCCGATCGACTGGACCACGGCGCACTCGCAGGCGCTGCCCCCCTTCTGCGCGGCGTACGTGGAGGCCCTGAATGGGAAGTTCGTCCCAGTCTTCGTCCAGCCGAACAACAACGTCTTCGTCTGCTTCAACCTGCAGAGCACCAACCCGATCCCACCGAAGCCCGGCACCCCGGGCCTGTGACCGGCCGCTCAGTCCCCGAGTCAGAATGAGCTGGTGAGGTCAAGCAGGACGTGAGGGCGGCCGGCCGGTGAGCAAGTTCCTGAGCTACGCCATCCCGGGCATCCCGACCGGGTGTGACTTCGCCCTCATCGCGGTCGGTTTGGTGCTCACCTTCCGGGCCACGGGCGTGTTCAACCTGGCCTTCGGGGCTCAGGCGTTCGCGGCGGCGTTCGTGTTCGACCTGCTGGTGAAGTCGGCCGGCCTCCCCGTCTGGCTGGCGTTCGTGCTGGCGGTGTTGGTCATCTCCCCCCTCCTGGGGCTCGCGCTCGACCGGTTCCTGTTCCGCTTCATCCCCACCGCGTCGATCACTGCCAAGGTGGTGTCATCGGTCGGGTTGCTCATCGCCATTCCCCAGATGATCCCGATCTTCTTCGGCCAGGCCAAGCGCCTCAACCCGCCCAACCTGTGGTTCAACCGCGACCACGTCTACTTCCACCTGTTCTCCACTCCGATCAACGGGGGCGAGCTCACCACGACCGTGGTCACCGTCATCGCCGCGGCGGCGATCGTCGCCATGTTCCGGTGGACGGGCATCGGGCTCCAGATGCGCGCCGTGGTCGAAAGCCGCCGGCTGGCCCAGCTCGAGGGGATCAGCGCTCCGACCGTCGCCGCCACGGCGTGGGCGATGTCGAGTGCTCTCGCCGGATTGGCGGGCGTCCTCCAGTTGCGACTGTCGGAGGAACTGAGCTCGACCGTGCCGCTCGAGTTCACGGGACTGCTCGTGGCCGGCCTCACCGCGGCGGCGGTGGCGAGCATGCGGTCGATCCCCATCGCGCTCGGGGCCGGTGTGGGGCTCGGCGTGGTCGAGAACCTGCTGAGCGGGTACCTGCCGAGCGGAGGGGTCGTGCAGTCGACGGTGCTGCCGGCGTTCCCGTTCGCCGTCCTCGTGCTGACGCTCCTGTTCAACCCGGGCCTGCGGACCATCGAGCTCAGCTCCGACCCGCTCTCGACCGTGGACCCACCCCCCGCGCCGCCCGCCGTGAGCGTGCGGGACCACCGCCTGGACCGCCCGACCAAGATCGGCTTCTGGTTGCTGGTGGTCGCCTTCCTCGCTTCCATCGCCACCTGGCTCCCCGGGGTGTGGGTCGGCACATTCGCGCAGGCCCTGGCGCTGTCGATCATCTTCCTGTCCATCACGTTGATCACCGGCATGAGCGGCCAGCTGTCGCTGTGCCAGGCGACCTTCGCCGGCATCGGCGCGTTCGCGGCCGGGCAGCTGGGGGTACATCTCGGCCTGCCCGTGCTCATCGGCTCGTTCGTGGGGGGAGCCATGGCGGCCGCGGCCGGCACGGTGGTGGCGGTCGTGGCCATGCGGGTGTCGGGGTTGGCGCTGACCCTCGTCACCCTGGCCTTCGCCCTCTTCGCCGACCAGTCGCTGTTCCAGTACTCGTGGTCCGGAGGCGGGCTGTCGGGGGTGACGGTCCCCCGGCCCAAGATCGGGCCCATTGACTTCGGGGACGACCGCACCTACGTGTACCTGGTGTTCCTGGCCCTGGCGCTGGCCATGGTGCTCGTCCTTCTGGTGCAACGGGGCACGGTGGGCCGGTACCTCGCGGCCATGCGGGGCAGCCCCACGGCGGCGGCCAGCATGGGGATCAGCCTGCGGCGGGCGCGTCTCACCGTGTTCGCCTTGTCGGCCGGCGTGGCCGGGTTCGGGGGTGCGCTCTACGGCTCGGCGCTCTTCCCGTCGGCCGTGGGCGACCAGAACTTCTTCTACGTCTTTTCGCTCGTGTTCGCGGTGGTGGTGATCACCACCGGCTCGCGCACCGTCGAGGGAGCGGTGCAGGCGGGCATGGCGTTCGCGGTCTTCCAGACCCTCATCGCCCTCTACCTTCCCCAGCGACTCGCCGGTATCTTGCCCATCCTGTTCGCGTTCGGCGCCACGACGTACGCCGCACACCCGGAAGGGATCGTCGAATATCAGAAGACCCGGTGGTTGGCGCGCGTCGGCCGGCTCCTGCGGGCGTACGACGAACGCCGAGCGCGCAAGTCGGGCACTGCACCCGGTGGCCGGGCGGGACCGCTCGAGCCGGGGACGATCGAGGTCCGGCCGGCGATCAGCGTGCCGTCGGGGGAGGGCTTCCGTGGCTGACACCGAGACCCCGACCCCCGGTGTCGGCCCAGGCCCGGGCGAGGGAGGAGAACCCGCCCCGAGAGACGGCCGCCCGCTGATGGAGGCGACGTCGGTCTCGATCCGCTTCGGAGGCATCGCCGCCTTGAAGGACGTCTCGGTGTCGGTCATGGCAGGGGAGGCCGTCGGGCTCGTCGGGCCCAACGGCGCCGGCAAGACCACGCTGTTCAATTGCCTATGCGGACAGCTCCGCCCGGATACGGGCACGGTCGAATTCGACGGGCGGCGCATCGAGGAGCTGCCGGCTCACCTGCGCGCCCGGCTCGGGATCCGCCGGACCTTTCAGCGCGTCGAGGTGTTCACCGAGCTCAACGTGCGCGACCACCTCATCGTGGCGGAGCGGGCCCGGCGAGGGGACGGGGCGTTGTGGAAGGACCTGCTCAACCTGGGGAGCCCGAAGCGCGACGAGCTGGAGGACGTGGCTCGGGTGCTCGACCTCGTCGGCCTGACCGACATCGCCGACGTGCCGGTGGCCGCGTTGAGCCTGGGCCATTGCCGATTGGTGGAACTGGCCCGGGCGCTCGCGGGCCGGCCCCGCCTCCTGATGGCCGACGAGCCGTCGTCCGGTCTCGACATCCGCGAGACGATGGAGCTCGCCGGCGTGCTGCGCGCCGTCCAGCGCGAACACGGGATGGCCGTGATGCTGGTCGAGCACGACCTCGAGATGGTCGCCAGGGCGGTCGACCGGGTGGTCGTGCTCGACGTGGGCGAGGTCATCGCCGAGGGACCCCTCGACGCCGTCGTGGCCGACCCCGACGTTCGCCGCGCCTATCTGGGACGAACGGCGTGAGCGCGCCCATCCTCGAGTTCGAGGATGTCTCGGCCGGTTACAACACCTATCGGGCCCTGTTCGGGGTGTCCTTCAGCGTGCCCGACGGTGGGATCGTGGCCCTGCTCGGCTCGAACGGCGCGGGCAAGTCGACGGTCGCCCGGGTGGCGAGCGGTCTCGTGTCGGCGAGCGCCGGATCCATTCGCATCGGAGGCGAGGACGTCACGAAGCTGTCCGCCCACCGCATCGCCCGCCTCGGCGTGGCGCACGTCCCCGAAGGACGGGCGCTGTTCTCCTCGCTCACGGTCGAGGAGAACCTCACCGTGTCGTTCCGGCGCAAGGTGGGAAAGCGCGGTACCGCCGACGCGCTCGAGCGCGCCTACGGCGCCTTTCCGGTCTTGGGTGAACGGCGAAAGCAGCTGGGCGGCACGTTGTCGGGTGGCCAGCAGCGGATCCTGTCGCTGGCGAAAGTGCTCGCCGTACCGGTCCGACTGCTGATCGTGGACGAGCTCTCCCTCGGTCTCGCGCCGGTGGTCGTCGATCAGGTGTACGAAGGCCTCCTCGCAATCCATCGCCAAGGTTGCGCCCTGCTCGTGGTCGAGCAACAGGTCGACCGGGCCCTCGCCATCGCCGACCGCGCCGTCCTGCTCGTCAAGGGGGCGGTCGCCTGGCAAGGCGAGGCCGAGGGAGCCAAGCCGGCTATGGAAGCGCTCCTGCTCCGGACCGCGAGCGGCAACGGCGCCAAGCCGGAGCCCAGTGCGGACCAAGGTGCGGGGTTGTGGGTCATGGGACCGGTCCCGCCGGGCACCGTGTCGGGGACGGGGCCGCGATGAGCCCGGTCGGGCTGCTCGCAGGGCGCGTCGCGGTCGTGACGGGGGCCGGCCGGGGTATCGGTCGCGAGATCGCGCGGTGTCTCGGGGCCGAAGGTGCGAGCGTGGTCGTGAACGACCTGGGTGCCGCGCTCGACGGGTCCGCCACGGCGGAGAACCCGGCGGCCGAGACCTGCGCGCTGATCGAGGAGGCGGGCGGCACGGCCGTGGCAAACGGAGACTCGGTGTCCGACTTCGACGCCGCGGGGCGCATCATCTCCCAGGCGATCGACACCTTCGGGTCGGTCGACATCCTGGTCAACAACGCCGGCATCGTCCGCGACCGCACGTTGCTCAAGATGACGGCGGACGACTACGACGCCGTGATCGCGGTGCACCAGAAGGGCACGTTCAACTGCACCCGCCACGCGGCCGCCTACATGCGGGCGGCCGGTTACGGTCGGATCGTCAACATCACCTCGTCGGCCGGCCTCAGGGGCAACTTCGGACAGACCAACTACGGCGCGGCGAAGGCCGCCATCATGGGGATGACCTTCGTGTGGGCGTTGGAGCTCGGCCGTTACGGCATCACCGTGAACGCGGTTGCTCCCGCCGGCCTGACGCGCATGACCGAAAACCTGTTCGGAGGCGCAGAGGCCCCGCCCGACCAGGACCCCGCGCTCAACGCGCCGCTGGTCGCCTTCCTGGCCTCGGAGCAGGCCAGCTACGTCAACGGCCAGGTGCTCGGGAGGACCGGCTACGCGTACACGATCTTCCAGAGCCCGAGGCAGGTGGCCGCCATGTGGCGAAGCGGCGGCTGGACGCCCGCCGAGGTAGCCGAGCACTTCCACGAGGTACTGGGCCAGCACCTGCAACCGGTCGGCATGCCGGCGCACCCGTTGCTCGGCGCCAAGGACGCCCCGGAGGCCAAAGCCACGGGCGGGGGCGGCTGAGCGCTCAGATCGGGCGCGGCCGACGTCGCACCTGTCCGCGCCGGCCGATCAGCCCGCCGGCTCCAGGATGACGACGGGGATCTGGCGGTCGGTGCGCTTCTGGTACTCGTCGTAGTCGGGCCACGCGGCCGTGGCCCGCGGCCACCACTCGCTCCGCTCTTCGGGAGTGGCGGTGCGGGCCTGAAAATCCATGACGCGCTC
>Ga0307477_10000089_pt1 | contig 133933 bp, 116 predicted proteins | sample atmos_gasesECM2C_FD_203316 | JGI IMG/M metagenome (GOLD analysis project Ga0307477, IMG submission 203316) | Hardwood forest soil microbial communities from Morgan-Monroe State Forest, Indiana, United States - atmos_gasesECM2C_515 | ecosystem: Environmental > Terrestrial > Soil > Temperate... | reverse complement strand
GCAGCCCGAGGCCTCTCATTCGAACGGACACGCGCCCGAAGAAAACGGAGCGGTCCCCGCCGAGGCGGCCGGAACGCCCGCGCAACCCGCAGAGTGCCGCGAGACCCCATCGAACGGCTCCGGGGTCGTCGAAGCGATTCGCAAGTGTCCGATCGAGTTTGTCAGCGCCGCGTTCGGCGTAGGCCTCGCTATGGGACTCGTCTTACCGCTCTTCGCCGACATCGGCCGACAAACGCGGCTGCTCGAACGTTTCGCCGACTCGCGCGAACAGCGCCGCCGCGAACAAGCCCGGCGCGACGCAGAGCGCTTTTAGCAAGCTCAGTAGTTAGCGGTCGCCGGTGGAGGCGCCGGCACGTTTCTCCTCAGCTGAGGCGGGTACATCATTGATGCACTTTCGTCTGCTATGGAGGATGCATGAGCTGGTTGGCCTGGATCATCGTGGGTTTGATCGCCGGCGTTTTGGCGAAGTGGGCGGTTCCGGGTGAGGGCCCCGGCGGGATCATCGGCGACATGGTCGTCGGAATCGTCGGCGCGATCATCGGCGGGTGGGTCTTCGGACTCTTGGGCTTCGGGGGAGCTACCGGAATCAATCTCTGGAGCGTCTTGGTTGCGTTCGTCGGCGGGGTCATACTGCTCATGATCGTACGCGCGTTTACCAAGCGTCCCGCGACGTAAGAGGCTGCGGAAAAACCCCTCGCACCAGTCGCCGCTGGTCTTTTCCGCCGGCTCGTCGTCGCCGACTCGGTTACTATGCTTTGGTGGCACGGGGGTTCTTCCGCCGCCTGTTAGATAGGACTAATACACGTCGAAAAGAGGACGGAAGACCCAAAAAGTCTCCAGGCTGTCAGCGAGCCACTCGGGAATGGCGTAGTTCCGTATTTTCTCTGGTCAGGAGACCGTTCTCGCATGAGTCACCGAGCGATTTCGATGCTCGCTGCGTCGCTGCTGACAGTGGCGCTCGGCGTCGGTTCCATTCAGCCCGCGCGTGCCGACGGCGCAGCCTCCACGCGGAACATCATTCTCGGCGCCGCGGCGGTCGCAGCCGGTATCATCATCGGACGAAACGTTTCGCACAAAAGAGAGCTCGCAACGACGGTAGCCGGCTATACCGCCGATGGCGGGACGGTTTTTGCAGACGGCCGGGTCGTCTACACGAATGGCGCGAGTTACTATCCGGGCGACCAGGGTCAGCAGATCGCCTGCCGTCACATGTCGTGCACGATATTCGATGGCGACGCGGCGACGTACAACGGCTACTGGCAGTGGAGCGGTTCGAGCTGGGTCGCGCCGCACGGCGCGCCGGGCTATGGGCCCCCACCGCAGGGCTACATGCCGCCGCAGGGCCGCATGCCGCCGCAGAACTACGGCTACGAAACGTACGGCGCCAACCGCGTGTATGTCGCGCCCGCCGCGAGCGCTCCCTGCTACAATCAGTACAGCGCGTACGCATCGGCCTATAACGCATACTACGAGGCGTACAAGGCGTATTACAAAGCCTATTACGAGAGCTACGAATCGGCGCCGGTACACTACGAGACTCGCTATCGCACCTATTACGAATACAAGATGGTGCGGAAAAAGATGAAGCATCATCATCCGGTGCAGGCTCGGCCCGAGCGTCATCGCCGGCCTGACAACGACCGTCGCTAGGCCAAACTCAGCGATTTCTCAGGCCTGCGCCAGCCGTCTGTAAGGCCGCAGCGCTAAACTCAACATCAGGAGGTTCTGATGTTGAAAAGTAAAGTCGCTATCGCGCTCCTGGCCGGCGCGCTGAGCATGTCTTTCGGGCTGGCGACGATCCAACCGGCTCGCGCCGATCAAGCCGCGGTCAGTCGCAACACGACCATCGGCATCGCCGCGTTGCTTGCCGGGTTGTTCGTCGCGGCCAACGTCGCAAACAAGAACACGATCGCCAATACCGTCGAAGGCACGACGCGCGATGGAGCGACCGTGTATGAAGACGGCCACGTCGTTCTGCCCAACGGCTACAGCTACTACCCGAACAACGTCGGACAGTCGATCTCATGCAACAATGGATACTGTTCGATCTACGCCGACAACAACGGCTATAACAACGGATACAACGGCGGCTACAACAGTGGCTACCAATATGACGACGGTTCGAATCGCGGCCGGCGCCACGGCCACTAATCGGAACCACCTAACCCGATTCCGACGGCCAGCGACTACCGCCCGGTGTTCAACCGGGCGGTAGTGCTTTTGGAGCCGGCCGCAGAACCGTCGCTGCGTGGCCGAAAAGAGAAACCTCGAGGTTTCGCTTTCGCTGATCGCCGCGGTCGGCGGGACGCTGGCCGCGGTCGGTGGCTTCGTGATCGCGTACCACCAGATGGCGCGCGACGAAATCGAGCGCAGTCCGGCCGTGCATCTCGCCTGTAGGCCGGAATATCGTTTGGCCGAGATCGCACAAGGCGTCCGGCCGCCGGAACAGACGCTGCTGCTGACCGAAAGCGGCGGCCAATGGGTTCACGTCGGCGGAGAAATCAAAGGCGCGAATGCCACAGCCGCCGCGCCCGAACCGTTTGGCCGTTGCGAGGTGCGCAACTTCGCCCGGCTCCCCGTATTGAACATCCGGATTCCGTTGCAGGTTTCGTTCATGTCATCGAACGGAGGCGCGACGGCGGCAAGCCGCGCCGTCGTCGACATCCCCGGTTTGGCGCCGGATGCGTCCTACGAGTTTTCGATGATGAACGGGACGTCGAAGACCCTCAAGTTCGCGTTCGACCGCACGATTACGGTGACGCGCGTCGACGAGCGCAAGGAAGTGACGGCCCCACTGTTCACCGACGAGCGCGTCGCGGCGATGGAGCGTTCCTCCGCGGCGGCCACCATTGCCGATACGTCGAGCGCGCAGGGGATCTCGATTGTGATCCGCGGCTTCGCGTTCAAGCCGGCTGAATTGCACGTGAAGGCGGGCGAAACCGTTGCCTTCGACAACCGCGACGACGAAGCGCACTCGATGGTCGGGGCGGATCACTCGTTCGTATCGGGAGCGATCAACCCGCATTCGGTCTGGCGCCACGCATTTACGAAGCCGGGCCGCTACCCGTTCCATTGCGACTATCACCCGTATATGGAAGGCGTCGTCGTCGTCGAGTGACGTCGAAGGCGCTCGGTTCCTCTGGCGAGCAGCGCCGCTGGCGGACGCGCAGGCGAATAGGGCGCTCCGCAGAGAAGTCAGAGATTCCGGCACAAGCCGGGTTGCGGGCTTTGTGGAGCGTGCCGTTATGCATCGTTATTATTTCGTCGCACTGATTCTCATCACGGCGGGATGCTCCGGATCGAATCACGTGACGCCGCAGAGCGCCGGCACCGTGCTCCAAACGCCGCAATCGCTCTCTCCCGGCGCGATCGCGGCGCCGCCGATGGCGAAGACGGCGATATTGCCTTCGAGCGCGATGCAGTCGCCGCCGGCGGGGATCACTCCGTTGAGCATGTTTCAGAGCGTGAGCTACACGCAGGTTCCGGGCACGGCGAGTCTTGCCGATGCTGCGCCCGACGGTTCGCTTTGGGTGCTCTCGAATGCGCCGGCCGGCGCCGACAAATACATCTGGCACTACTCCAGCGGTTTCTGGACCAACATCACCGGCCTTGCGAACCATATCGCGGCTGCGTCCGACGGTTCGCTGTATGCCAGTAACTCGGGAGGCGGCGCCTATCATTACGTCAGCGGCACGTGGACGGCGCTAGGCGGCGGCGTCAGCGAGATTGCCGCGGCGGCGGACAATTCGCTGTACGTTCTTTCGAACGGGTTCGGCGCGGGCAGCAACGAGCCGATCTTTCATTACACGACCAGTTGGTCTCAGGTCCCAGGCGCCGGTGTCCATATCGCCACCTCTCTTGACGCCAATTCGCACGTCATTCCGGCGGGCGTCATCCCGCCCTATGGGTTGTACGTCGTCAATGCCGGCGGCTCGATCTATTACACGCCAGGCAACGGAACGTACGTGCAGATTCCCGGCACGGCCGCTGCGATCGCGCCGTCGAGCGGCGGCGTGTTCGTGCTCGGCTACCCGTCGAACAGCGGTGGAACCGCGATTTACTACTACGACTTGGATACGCCGGGCTATACCCAGCCGGGAGGCTCCGGAGTCGCCATCTCCGCAAACAGCGCAAATCTGTATGCCTTGGCGCCGTCGGGCGCGATCTTTTCAACGAAGCTGCTGCCGGCGGCGGTCGGCGCCGGTTTCATGCGCCAGATGTCGGCCTCGAAAGTTACCGACACGCTCGGCACCGGTCTGACCAGTATCTTGGGCGTCGCCATTTCGGAGACGACCGATCAAACCACCAACGGCATAGCCGGCACGATGACCTTCGGAAACCTGACAATCGGCTCTGGGTCGACGGCGCAGTCGACGAACCTTCGTCCCGAGAGCATGATGACTCACACCGCCGTCGAGGGCGGCGGAACGCACCTGAGCGCGCCGGACGGCCCGGATACTACCTGGCAAGTACACGCCCTGCTTCAGCAGCTGCCGCGTGCCGCCGCCGGCGCGGTTACTCGCCGCACGCCGTTCGATAGCACGATCGGCACGAACCCGACGGTTGGCAGCACCGCCAACATTTGGGCCGCGATTTTTGCGATCGGTTCGAGCTCCGCAACCTACCAACAGATTGCTTCGACGCTCGAATCGCAGGGTTCTCACACTAACGTCTGGATCGACAACTCGCTGCTCACCGGAGCGAAGTCCTCGGCCTCTTTTCAGGGCGGGGCTCTGGCCACGACCGTCGCTGCGCTCGACACCGATTTCGAGAACGCCTATGCATCCGACACGTCGCACTTCGCATCTCCGGATTACCCCGACAACGCGCCGGGTCGCGCGGTGATGTACGCTACCTGCGACAACACGGGGACGGCCACCGGCATGGGCGCAGCGCAATACATCACCGAGCCGGCCGATAAGCGCGTGAACGTCTTGGTTCTCAACTCGTCGAACATCGGCGCTGGAGTCGGAGGGTACTTTTCGGTTGTGAATTACGTTCCGCAAGCGCTCTTTAATTGCTCAATCGGTCATGGCGGCACCGTTCCCATGTCGAACGAAGCTCCATTCATTTACATCGGTTGGTTCGATGCAAACGGGGCGACTTACGAGCTGAACGAAGATGCGGTACGCGGCACCGCGCACGAGCTGCAGCATCTGATCAATTTCGTCAATCATTCGATTCTACCGCCGGGGGCCAACAGCTTCGCGTTCAATGGAACCGAAGATACGTTCGTCAACGAAGGGTTATCGATGCTGGCCCAAGATCTCGCCGTCAACACGCTGAATCCCACCATCCCGTTCGACGTCGCCGACGCGATGGGTCACGCGCAACAATTCCTCTCGTCTCCGCAGAATTATAGCGTCAGCGGTTTCATCGGAATCGATCCTATGAGCTGGGGCGGGAACGGAACGACGCCGCATTACAATTGCGGCGGCGGGTGCTACGGGTCGGCGTACCTCTTCGAGCGCTACCTGCGCGATCGGTTCGGCGGGGATGCTTACACGAAGGGCATGGAGACGAGTGGGGTAACTGGATTCGCGAATCTCCAAGTCAATGGAGGCAACGAACCTGCGGCGGGACTGATCGGCGACTTCGCAATGGCGATCGCCGTCAATTCGCAGCAAATGACCCCGCCCACCACGGCGTTCAACTTAGGGTCGTTCAACACTCGGCATACCTATATGGATCAGTTCGGCAACCCGCGAACGTTGATCGGAGTAGCGTCTTCCCCGGCGGCGATTCCGGTAAATGGAAGCTCCGGACTCACGCCGCCGCTGGGAGGCTTCGCGTTCTTCGGCTTGACGCCGTCGAACGGGGAAGCGATCTCGATCGTCGACAACAACGGCGCCTTCGGCTTGGTCGGCGGCTTGGCGCAACACTAGAAGCCTTGTCACGCTGAGCGAAGCTCGCCCCTCGACAGGCTCGGGATAAACTCCGCGAGCGGAGTCGAAGCGCCGCCGGAACTCCGTTTGCCCTTCGACTTCGCGCCTTCGGCGCTTCGCTCAGGGTCAGAGCTTCGGCGCTCCGCTCAGAAAATTTAGGCGCCCGCGGGCGTGCTGCTGCTCACGTTCTAGGTTCGGTGCCGCAGGGCTCGCCGGCCGGGGCTAATTCTCATTTCCGAACGCTCCGATGGCCTAACCAGAACGGAGCTGATCATGAAGACCTCGCGCCTCGCCATTGGTGCTATTTTCGGCATGCTACTGACCGCAGGATGTTCGGGACTTGCGTCGAGCCCGCGCGTCAGCCCGCCGTTGAGTACGCCACAGTCGATCTCACCGGCCCTGATTGCGCCGGCGCCGATGGCGAAGACGGCGATTCTCCCAGCCAGCGCGATGGCCACAAACAAGAACTTGCAGACCGCTGTCCAGGGCACCAGTTGGACGACGATTCCCGGTTCGGCTAGTCTCGTGGCGGCAGCTCCCGACGGTTCGCTTTGGGTGCTCTCGGACCAGCCCAGCGGCTCGGACAAGTATATTTGGCACTACGCAAGCGGAAGCTGGACGAACGTTTCCGGACTCGCGTCGCACCTCTCGGTGGCGCCGAACGGCACGCTCTATGCGGTCAATTCCGGCGGCGGAATCTATACGTACGGCGGGGGAACGTGGACCGCCCTGGGCGGGGGCGCGTCGGACATCAGCGTTGCGGCAGACGGATCGCTCTACCAACTCTCCAGCCAAAAACCAGCCGGCAGCGATCAGGCGATCTGGCGTTACACGAGCGGATGGTCGCAGATGCCGGGATCGGGGCTGAAAATCGCTGCGTCCTGGGACAGCAACAGTCACACTCTTCCGGGAGGCACGGTTTCACCAGGCGGCTTGTTCATTTTGAATTCGGTGGGGAACATCTATCACCAGAACACCGACAATAGTTTCGTGCAACTGCCCGGCAGTGCGTCGGCGATTGCACCGACGACCATCGGCGGCGTGTTCGTCTTAGGCTACCCGGTCAACAACTCCGACGGCAATACGATCTACTATTACGATATGGACTCGCCGGGTTGGAACGCGCAGGTCGGTCCGGGCATCAGCATCTCGACCGACAGTACGCATCTCTACGTCGTCGGAGCCCTGGGCGGCATCTATTCGTCACCGGTCAAACCTCCGAGCGGGACGATCGTCGAATTCTCGCCTCCAACGCCAAACAGCCAACCCGACGGCATCGTCGCCGGCCCGGATGGCTCCCTTTGGTTCGCGGAAAGCAACGGCAACAAGATCGCGCGCATGAGCACTTCCGGAGTGATTACCGAATTCACGATTCCGACCCCCGCCATCGCACCTGTCGGCATCGCAGCGGGCCCGGACGGGGCGCTGTGGTTCACGGAAAGCTCGAGCACTACCAACAAGATTGGGCGCGTGACGACGTCGGGATCATTCACCGAGTTCACCGTGCCGACCGCGAACAGCGATCCCTACGGCATTACAGCCGGCCCCGATGGAGCGCTGTGGTTCACCGAAATCAACGGCAACAAGATCGGTCGCGTGAGCACGTCCGGAACGTTTACCGAATATCCGGTTCCGACCGCGAACGGCGGTCTGACGGGCATCACCTCGGGTCCCGATGGCGCCCTCTGGTTCACCGAAGCCGACACCAGCAAGATCGGCCGGGTGAGCACCTCGGGTACCTTCACCGAGTACCCGACCCTGACTCCCGACAGCGGTCCGGAAGGGATTACGCTGGGTCCGGACGGCGCACTGTGGTTCGCCGAAATCAACAACAACGCGATCGCGCGCGTGACGACCTCCGGGTCGTTTACCGAATACCCCATTCCAACATTGAGCGGTTATCCTGTCGGCATCACCGCGGGTCAGGATGGAGCGCTGTGGTTCACGGAACTCGGCGGCAACAAGATCGGTCGCGTGACCACCTCCGGCGCGTTCACCGAGTACGTCATCCCGACGGGGAACGCGAGTTCCCAAAACATCGCGGTCGGCCCCGACGGCGGCATCTGGCTGACGGAAACGGCTGGGAACAGGGTCGGGCGGCTTTTGCCCGGGCAGTAATGCTCTCGCTCTGACCGTCGGCTAGCCAGGCGCTCCGACCTCGCGGCGCTCGCGAGATGGAGGGCCTTCTTCGGAGCGCCGCGCAGTCGCGAAGCTAATGAAGAGCGACTTCGTCCGGCACGGCTTTGCCGTATTCGCAGCGGCGACCGTTGCGAACGTGATGAGTTACTTGTTCCGCTTTCTGGCTGCGCGCTACGTGAGCGTCGCCGAATACGGCGAGCTCTCCGCGCTCTTAGCATTCGTGAACCTGTTTTTGGCGCCGGCACTCATTCTCGGCATCGCGGTCACGCGATATTCGAGCGTGTTTCATGCGCTACACGACGTTCAACGCTTGAAATCGCTGAAACGCCTGGTCTTTGGGTTCGGCGCAGCATGTTCTTTGACGCTGCTATTTGCGGGCGCGCTGGGACGGCCGGTCATCGCGAGCTATCTGCGAGTGCAAGATGGCCTAGCCATCGACGGAGCGACGGCAGTCATTGCCGTCTACTTCATTCTGCCAAGCCTCTGGGCTCTCTTGCAAGGAACCCAGAAGTTCTACGTCTACGCTTTGGTAACGGCGTTGGATGGAGTGTTGAAAGTATCGTTTGGTCTAATGGCCATCTTCGCAGGCTCTCAGCTCGGCGTCGTCCTCTTTGCATACGCCGCGGGCGGACTCATTTCGCTCGCGGTGGTCGTACTTCTCTTGATTCGAGATGATAAGGGCATCATCGCCACGCCGATCAAGTTCGACTTTGTGCGCCTGGGCCAAACGATCGGCGGGAGTGCGGCCTCGACGATAGCGATCGCGACTTTGTCGAGCATCGATTTGGTCTTCGTGCAGCACTTCTTTCGCCCGCCTTCGGTTGGATTATACGCCGCGGCGAATATTTGCGGAAGGGCGCTGTTGTTCGTGGTGGGTTTCTTGCCGACGATCGTCTTGCCGAAAACGGCGCACCTCGCAAGCAAAGGGGAATCGCCGCTACCTATTCTGTTCTACGCGCTGGGAGTGGCGGCAAGCGTGTCCGGCGCGATTCTCTGCATCTATTTCATCGTGCCCGCGCTAGTCATCACGTTCTTTGCGTCGGCTAAGTACGTCGGCGGCTCGATTTACGTGTTCCGCTACGGAATCGCAATGTGTCTCTTGGCGTGCATGAACGTGATTGCGAGTTATCGCATGGGAATCCACAGTTTCGGCTACGTGATTCCTTTGTGCGTTATGGCGCTCGGCGAACTTCTCACTATGCAGTTTTGGATGCATGGCTCGCTCGATCAGATCGTCGACACGATGGTTGTCGGCAACGCGGTGGCGCTGGTCTTGATGGTTTCAGATACGCTCGTACGTACGCGCCCAAGGAAGAGGTCGCCCGACTCCCGCAATGAGGTGCGCGGTGCGGGGTGAGGCGCCTTCGCGAGCCTACCTCATTACGTGCATTGCGGGAGGCGCGATCGTCGCGTGGCTTCTGTTACGCCCGCTCTGGACGATGCACGGCGTGCCGGCTTTCAACCACGATTGGTCGTGGCCGCCGGATCGGATTCAGGCGTGGTCGCAGTTTCGGGATTCCATTGCGCCCTTCACGCGAAACAATTTCGGGCAATTCAACTTCTATATTGGAAGCGCCCCGAGCGAACTGGCTGCCGTCTTGGCGATCCAAGTGTTCGGGGCGTCCGTCGGCATCAAGGTGGTCGCGTCGCTTCTCGTCTTCGGGGCCGTGCTTGCCGCGTTCGGTCTCGCCAGACGCTTGGGAGCCGAGCCCGTCGTCGCGGGATCTTGCGCGCTCGTTTATGGCGCTTCTCCGGTCGTTGCGAACGAACTGGCGGCCGGACACCTCGCGTATCTGTTCGGATATGCGGCACTGCCGATTATCGCACTGAGTGGAATGCGGCTTGCCTCAGGCTCCCGGTGGAAAGTCGCGGCGCTCGTCTTACTTCTCGTCGTGCCGTTTTCCATCGCACAACCGCAGTTCATCGTCTTTGACGCTTTGGTAATATTGCTGTTCTTGCCTTGGGCGCGGAGCCGGCGGAGCACTTTCGTGCTGGTCATCGCCGCACTCGCGATCCTTTGCTCCGCGCCGTACGAGATCGGCCTGTCGCTATTCGGTCACCCACTGTCGGCGCTTAGTTCCGATCGCACGAACCTGCACTGGGAGATGGCGAACTCGAGCACGTTCTGGGGAGCGTATATCGGATCCGGATATGTCCGGCCCTACGATGCGACAGATTCCGCCGCGCTACTCGCGAGCCGCGCTGCAGCGGGCGTCCTGCTATGGTCGATCGCCATCGTAAACGTGATACGGTCCAGACGCTGGGTGCCTTTTTTTGTCTTGAGCCTGGTGGCTTCATGGCTGAGCGCCGGCCTGAACGGCCCCATCTGGCGCGCCATGAAGTTCGCGTTCATCTTCGTTCCACAGCTAGCGGTTTTTCGCGAGCTCTATCATTTCAGCGGGCTCGTGATGCTCGGGCTGCTCACCCTGTGCGCCCTGAGCCGTTCCCGCCCGATGAGCTGGATACTACCGTTCGCGGCAGTCCTGTTCGCACTGCCGCAGCTCACGGGCGAGTTTTGGCGCTTCGTCGGTACGTACGATCCCGCCGAGATCACCACTATCGCGCGGATCGTAGACGTCGATCGCCGGACCGATTCGATCTTGTTTTGGCCATTGCTCCAACCCCTGGGTCCAAGCGCTGCGCTGGCGGGCAGCGACCCGGATGCCTATCCGATCGGATCGCACGCGTCGCTCGCTGAGTTCGTACCGATACAGCCGCTATCTCAACTCGGCGTGCTGTTGTGCGATCCCAAGCGCGATCCGCAGCGGACTCTGGCGCAATTCGGTGTTCGTTACGTCGTCGTTCGTCCGGCATGGCGATCGCTTTACGGCGAAAGGTTGGAGGCCGAGTTGCGCGATTTGGTCGTAGGCCGGGACCCGCAGAACTGTGCCGGCGACCGCGTGTTGCGTGGTTTGCACGTGGTCTGGCGAGGGGCGTCCCACACGTTGGCCACGGTGGAGGCTCCAAAGCCGCTGGTCGGCGGGGCGCTTTCAGACCCGGTGTGGCGATTGCCGATCGAGCGCGCTTTCGAACCGAACGTCCGTACGCCTGATCCGCGACGGGGTTGGGTCGATGGAAATCGCTGGCAGTGGTGGGATCCATCTTTTGCCGGCCCAGTAAACCCTGGATTATTTTCGTTGGGTCACATCCCGTACGAACTGCCGCCGCGGTCCGGCGATATGCGGCTCATCGTCAACGCTCCCGGGGGCCTCATTTTTTCGGGAGATTCGTTGCGGAACGTCCTCGCAGGCGAGCGTGGCTTTCGCGCGGTTTCTATTCCGAAGGATGCCTCGGTCGTTACCTCGCCCGCAGCTGCCATGCTGGCCGGCTTGGCGCGGGCCCATCGTGGACAACCGGAGGGTCGCTCCGCCTGTTCATCCATCGTGAACGATCGGGTCGTGGCATCGCATTGCCCTCAGGTCGGCGTGGAGATTTTGGCGCTACCCGGAGCGCCCTGGCATGTCTTGGATCGCAATGCTCGCCCGATCGTTCCGCTGCCATCGTCCTGGGATCTGAAGTGGAGCACAAGCAAGGAAGCGGCACCCCTGGCGGTGGTCGAGGCGCTCGACACCCCAATAGCGCTGGCGCTGCTCGCCCAATACGTGTGCTGGTCGATGTCTCTGGCGGCTTTGGCCGCGATATTTTGGATATATCTAAGGGACCGGAGGCGTCTGGGAGAGCATAGTTCCACCTCACATGGACCGTCATCGATCCTTTCTGATCGTAATTCCCACGTTTAACGAGCGGGAGAACCTTCCGCGCATCGTCGATCGCGTGCTGAGTGCCTCCTCCGACGCCGACGTGCTGGTGATTGATGACTGTTCGCCCGATGGTACCGCCGACGTCGCGCGGGATTTGGCCCGGCAGTCCGACCGCGTTCTCCTCATCGAACGCCCTTCGAAGATGGGCTTGGGTTCCGCGTACTTACGCGGATTCAAGGAATCGCTCACCAACGGTTACCGCGGTGTCTGCACCATGGACGCCGACAACTCGCACGACCCCAACGTGCTGCCTGCGATGTTCGGTCTGCTGAACGCTGCCGATCTCGTAATCGGCTCCCGCTACGTGCCCGGGGGCGATACGAACCAGGGTCTTGCTCGACGAGCCAACAGCACGATAGCGAATTTTCTGGCGCGCACCGTTTTGGATCTGCCGGTGAAGGACTGCACGTCCGGCTACCGCTTGTATTCGGTCGACTTGCTGCGCAAACTGGATTTGACGGATTTACGTTCCCGCGGCTATTCGCTGCTCGTCGAGCTACTCTGCGAGGTCGTCGAGAGCGGCGGTCGAGTGGCGGAGGTGCCGATCGAGTTTCGCGACCGTTGTGCCGGTGTATCGAAAATCGGCATGCACGAGATTTGGGAATCCGTTCGGACGATCGCTCGTCTGAGGCGAGGAAAATTCGGGAACATTCGCACGCGATTGGCAAACGGACTCTATCGAATGCTGCCCTTGAAAAACAGGATGCGGGAAACAGACTAAGCGATTGCTAGGCTCCTAAACCCTTAGGTAATACTGCCAGCTCTTGAAAGCTTCTCCGGCACGCTTATTTTCCTCCACCGCGACGACGGTGGCACCGGCAGCGCGAACCAAAGCGCAAATGTCTGCACGGCGCGTGCCGTGCATTTCCATGATAAAGCGCGGCAGAGCGTTCACCATATCCGCGGGTGCGGTTCGGTACTTCGCCTTCCGGTAAGCGCGCAAAATCGGCATAGGGACTATTCTCAGCAGCAGCGGTATGAAGAAGTGTACTAATCTCGGTAATAGTTTATGTGGAGCGGGTTCGGTGAGCTGAAATACGATGGAACCTCCCGGTGCAACAACACGGATAAACTCGGCAATGTATTTCTTCCCAAGCTCCGAGTCTAAGTGTTGCAGCACTATGGCCGAGTATACAAGATTGAAGTGAGCGTCTGGAAATATTTGCAGCGTGCTTCGGTCATTTACTACAAAATTACATCTGGCGCCCAGTTTATTGAGCTCACGCGCGCGAGCGATCATTGAAGGAGCAATATCGACACCCGTAACGGACGCAAAGTAGGCAGCGAGCGCCTGCGTCAACCGGCCAACGCCACATCCGAAATCCAAGGCCCTTTCGCCCGTCACAGTCATACCATAGTGTTTTAGTCGAGCGATCAAGTGGCTTATCTCATCTACGCCCGTGGCAAAGAATTCCGTCTCGTCCCAACCGCGCCCGAGTTTTGCAGGATCACTGAGAATTGCCCACATTGGGTCGATGGCGCCCAACGCGTCCCAGGATCGTTGAAGAGTCGTAAGACGATCTGTGTCTCGAATGTCCATTAAGCTCCGTCGTCTAGCGCGTTGGGGAGCGCCCGTTCCAGCGCTCGATCGCACCGGCATACAAGACTTCATAGCCCTCGACTACTCTCGTCGAGTGAAATTGGCGAGCGAAAGCGATCCTCGCCGCATCGAGGTCGTCGTCTTGCAGTAGACGCGCGCGAATGCCTTCCGCAAGCGCCGCAGCGTCGTTCTTCGGCACGATCGTGGCCCCGGGAGCCGCGCCAAAGGTTCGCGTACCGCCGATGCCATCGGTAAGTAAGATCGGTGCTCCGCAACACAGAGCCTCTGCCAGAACAAGACCCCAACCTTCGCGCACATCCGAGGATGGCAAGACGACCAGCGCCGTGCTGGAATAGAGACGATGAAGCTCCTCATCGCTCGCTTTTCCGTGGAACGTTATGGTCTTTTCCAACCCCGCCGAGGCGACGGCAGCCTGAAAGCCCGCACGGAGCGTTCCATCACCAACGACGTTGAGGTACCATGCGAAATCCGGATGCTTTCGTTTGAGGATCGTGGCCGCTTCGATGAGGAGATCGAAACGTTTGTAACTCTGCACGCGATCGAGTCCACCTACGAAGAGCGCGGTCCTCGCAACCCGTCTCGTTCCCGCGACCGGTCCGCTCGCAAACCGCTTGGCGACCGTTGAGGGAATGACGCGAATCCGCTCTTCGGGAACGCCGCGTTGGACCAACCATTCCCTCCAGTAGTCGCTCGTGACCGCTATCGCCGCCCAGTCTTTCTTGAGCCGAATGAGGTTGACGTACTGTATGAGATGCGCCGGAAGCGACGCGCCGAGTTGAGCGTGGAACAGCGTCGCATAGGGCGCGCCATGGCGCGTCGGTCGCGGCATCAGCACGTCCGGGACGCTGGGTGAACTCGTTTGGATGATGTCCGGCCGAAAGCTCTCGACGTGCCCTTGCACGATCCGTCGACTGAATAAAGGACATCCACGCAGCGTCGGCATCCGCAGGTAGTGCAGTTCGAGATCGGTGCGCGGCCGAAAAATTCCGGAATAGCCATCATATTGTCGAGTTAAGACGCGAACGTCGTGGCCGCGGGCGGCAAGGCCGTGAGCTAGCTCGGTCGTCCAGCGCGGGCCGCCGCCTCGGGCGGGTTCGAAAGCTTGCGCGAGCATCAAGACTCGCATCAGGGCATTTTTTCGAGGCGCGGTTGTCGCGCCAGCAAGACGATGCCTTCACACCAGTCGACTTCCAAAAAAAACGAGAGCACGCGTCGCATCGGCAGCGAGAACAGGCGCCGAAACGAGCACACGAAGTGCGTTCGGACGACGTCCACGTCATCGAAAAAAAACCGGAGCATTGCGTAAAGATCGAACCACGGGTAATGCTGCACGTGGGTGACGTCGCGGTGTAGAATCGTTGGAGCGAGGGGATTCGGCACGCTTACGACGAGCACGCCGTTCGGTTTGAGCATGGCCGGAAACCGGCGCAGGTAATCATCAGCGAAGACGTCCGCGGGCATGTGTTCGGCGACCTCGCTCATCAGGATGAGGTCGAAATCGCGATCCGTGACGTCGCCCAGGTCGCGATATACGGGAAAATCCACCGCCGGCGGGGCGACGTCCATTCCCACGTACTCGATCTCGCGTTTAGGACGGCGCAACTGCAAATAGTCGCGGAACCGTCCCGCACCGCAGCCGACATCGAGAACCTTCGCGCGACTGCGCTCGGCGATCGCCTCATCCGCCAAGATAAGCGTCGGGCCGACCGGTGAGACTCGAATCGGTCCAAGCGAGACCGCTGGATAGCTCGTTTCTCGCGAGCCGTGCCAAACCGTCGGAAAGAAGCATCGGGCTTGCGGACGTTCGATGTCGTCGGTGTACCGCGTGCCGACCTTACGGAGACCTTCGTTACGAAAGGCGAGCAGCTCGTGATAGCGTTCCTGCGTAAGCTTCGGCATGTGCCTTATGCGAGACCGTCGCACACGGTCATCGCATCTCCCTGCGGCGTCCGCGGATCCATGCGAACGAGGTCACCGCCCAGAGCCCAAAAGCGATGGCGAGAAATGCGACAAAGACGACCTGAAGCGCCGCAAACAAGGGTTGTACGTCGTAGGTTACGACGACGTGCCTGCCGGCCGGCAGTACCCACGCGTTTTGGAATCCGTTGGCCTGCCAATGTGGTGCGCCGGCCGCATTCCAATTCACATCGTAGGTGAAGTTTCCAACGAGGGTTTGGTCTTTTGGAGCGGTTGTGCGGTATTTTTCCCGCGTTTCGCGAACGAACGGGACGGACGTGCCTGTGGTCGAGCGGCGCGTGGGAGCGTTCACGGTAAAGCCTGCTGCGGCCTCGGGAAGCGAGCTCAACGTAGCGTCGGTGAGGCTGACGATGACGTGTTCGGAAGTTGCACGCAACGAAAAGGCGACGCTCGTAGCATCGGGGATCATGGGAACCGATACGTTCGTCTCGCGGGAAACTGGTCCGACGTCGATGTTCGCAATCGTGCGCGTTTGTTGCGTGGAAAACGGGATCGTGTAGTAGGCGGTAACGGTCGCTTGCGCCGGTACGCCGGCGCGCGCCCCCCGGAGTCGAAGATTGAGTTCGGCTCCGCCGCGGACCGGGACCCAAACTTCAGTTGCTCCGTCGACGGCTCGCGCCAGGCTCCCGTCTTCCTGCGGGTTCAACGTCGCAAGAACGTCCCGTACTCGCGCGTTCTTCGCGTTCGAGGTCGGTGTGCCCGCGGCCATTGGAACCGTAAAGAATGCCGGATCGCCGACACGAGTGGCGACGCGGACGCGTTCATTTCGAATCGCGACGGTTCCGTGAGCTTTGGCCGTCGTGAAGACGGTCACGGAGTAGCTCTCGCCTAAGTACGGAATCAGTAAGACGCCCTTCCGGAGGTCGCCGAGGTTGAAAGGCGTGTTGACCGATCCGTCGGCGGACGTGATCCAGAGCCTCGCTCCCGACAAGTTTCCGGAGTACGTCATGCTCAATAGCGTCAACTGGCCTGGCGGAACCTTCTTGACGGCCATCGAGGCGAGTTGCGGCCGCGCGCCTGCGTGCAACACGACCTGATGGGTCGAGACAGCCGTTCCCGAATTGGCCGGCTGCGAAGTGCGGTCGACCCAGGTGCCACTCAGCGACGCGCCCGTTTGATCCTCGGCGTAGTACGTCATCTGGTGAACTCCGCGCAAAGTGGGAAACGGCACGCCGCTGAGGCTCGGCCGGCCATCGATCGCAATCGCCGCGGTTCCGGCCGGCGTCGCCATCGAGACGAGCGGAAGCCGCACGCCGTCCACGCCGATCGCGACGTGGCGGTCTGTGAGATTGGCCTGAATTTCCGCGATCGGTCCGGGAATGAAGAACGTATTGCGCGGCCCGTTCGGCGGATGCGAACAATCCGTAGTAACCGCGGCAATGTTTGCAGCCAGCAAGCCCGAAGTGGCGCCGTCTAACGAGACGACGTGACGACCCGGCGTCGCCGGAGCGAGCCGATGCCATGCAAAGCCTTCGCCACCGAGGACGATCGAGTCCAGTGGTTTGCCGTCGAGCCACGCGTGTGCCTCGACGCGAGAGCCGAGCGTACCGAGTTGTGCGTACAGGGCCCCGGCATTGCGGACGTCAATCGGGACGTCGATTCGCGCTTGCGATTTCGTAAAGGCGTACGGCAATGCAAAGCGCGCCAAGAGGCGGCTATCGAGCGTGTTTGGGCCGCGCAGCACGTAGTCGCTGGCAACCCAATACGCCGTGTAGTCCTGATGCTTCTTTACGGCCGTGTACGCGTTGACGGCACCGCTATAATTTGCCCGGTCGACGCAGGCCGATTCGGGGTCGGAGGCCACCGACCACGTGCCGGACGGAAGCGCTGCGCCATCGGTGCGCTCGAGATCGTCCCCGAGCGTGCCGAAGGGCAAAGCCTGGCGTGCGGCCGAAGAAACCGGTCCAACCACGAGCGGGCTATCGGCCGCTCGAAACGCAGTCCTCGCGTATCGGTTTTCGTAGATCCAATACACCCCGTCGCGATAGACCGGGGCGAAACCTGGATCGCGCGAGAGAAGATAGTGTGTCTCGTCCGCCGGCACCCCGGCGAACGACGTATCGCCTCCGCCGGGAGAAAGGACGGCTGCGTCCTCGACCACGACGTAGCGGATGCCGAAGTTCGCTAAGGTCCGGGCCGGATGCGTATCGGTGCCCCAGTATAATCCGTAGTACGCTTGCCAAGCGGCGCTGTCCGTAACGGTCGACGTGTTGATGAGTTTCGCGTCGATGACCGATATCTCGTCTTGAATGGCGAACGGGTTCCCTACGAAGTACTCGCCCGGCGCCAAGCGTTGCTCCGCGAGCCAGGGCGGCAAGACTGCGACCCGAAAGTCGCCGGTGCGGTCGTGCTTACGGATGAACTCTAGGATATCGAGGAAATGGCCGCGTTGCGAAAATGCCTGCAATCCGTGGCCGTCGGGAACCGAAAACCACCCAGTGAAAATCGGCAGTATCGCAATCGCGACCGCCGCCAGCGTGGCGATTTGCAAATTCATGGCGGCCCGCGGCAACCACAACGCTATAAGCGTCGCGATGCCGAGGGCCACCAGGAAGTCGAACTTCACGGGCTCGCGTAGAAGCGCCATCAACGGCAGATGCTCGTACATCCAATACAGAAGTGCGAGCGGAAGCCCGTGCGTTCCCAAGCTCATGACGAGCCCGATGACGAGCGCGGCCACCGCGCAGGTGCGCAGGAGCCGATTCTTCGCTAGCAGCGCAGGCACGACGAGTAGGAAAAGCATCGCGAGGTACCACAGGCCGAACAGCGGCGCCCCCAGCTGCCACATTCTTTGCCACTCAAATTGTAAGAAGTAGCCCGAGAGTACGAGCGTATGCGGCAGATCGGCAAAAGCACCGTAGGTTGCCTCGCCTTCGAGTGGCGGGTAGAAGGGCGGAACGAGATTCCCGGACTTCACGAACGCGAAGATAACCGTCCACCAGCCGTTGGCGATCACTCCGAGGATGGGTCCAAGCAACGAAAATGACATGAAGGCAAGCCATGGCTGTCGCTTCCGCGAAAGGTGAATGGCGCCCACGATTCCGCCGGCGAACAGGATCGCGTAGACGAAGAACGAGGTTCGTGGATCTATCCAGAGCTCCAACGCGCACAATGCCAACAGCAGCCACACCGCTCCGCGAGCGCGTCGGTAGAGGCGGACCGCCGTTGCAAAGATCGCCGGAGCGATCGCGGTGGCGATGCAGATGGCGATGTGGCCGGTGACGAGCTGATCCCATAACCACGCGTTGCCGGCGTAGAATGCGGCTGCCGCGATAGCCGCGAGTTCGCTCGCGCCGAGCAAGCGCGCTAAACTCCAGAATGCTAGGAATGCTCCCGCGATGATCGCCGCGAGAACCAAAACGGTCGACAACGGGATGCCCAGCGGCGCGAATATCGCCTGCGCGATCAGGAACACCTGTGACTCGTCGGCGATCGCGCCCGAAAAGCCGCCGGCTTGAATGCGCCATACGTTGAGCATCGCCAGCAAATCCGTGTGTAATAAACCGCGCTCCCACAGAAAGTTCGCGTCGCCGTACAGCAATTGACCGCCGAACAGATAATTACGGAAAAGGAATAATACCGTCGCGATCGTGAGGACGACGACGGTGAGGCGTGACCGTCGGCGAATCATAGCCGCCCCTCGGCGAATGACAGCCGAAGCGTGCGGCCAAAGTGCCGTCAATCGGTCGTTCATGACGCACCCGAAAACGACGTTCTTAGAGCCTTATCGTAAACGTTGCGAGTCTGAATCAAATAGGCGTCGGAGAGTAACGTCCGGCGCAGCTCGGCCGATTCGCGGGAGATACTGTCTCGAAACGATTCGTCCTCGAAGAAGCGCGAGATCGCGTCGGCGATCGCTGCCGGCGACGTTGCGAACGCTCCGCTATGGAAGCCGGGCGTATGTTGGGCGATGCAGGTCGATACCAGAACCGGCCTTTCGTGCGACATGTAATAGTAGAGCGGTCCGCTCGCGCCATGGTATTCGACGTAGGGCAATATGCCAAGGTCCGCCGCCGAGAGATACGTATCGAGATCGTCGGAATCGATAAAGCCCACGAAATCGACAAGCTCGATCGAGCGAGCTTTGGTTTCCAGCGCTGAATAATATTCGGGATATCCGCGCGTCGCGCCCACCTTGGGATGAAAGCCTGCGCCGAGCAGCAGACGCACCTTCGATCCGCGCTCTTCGAGAATTTCAAACGCGCTCAATAGCAGCTCTATCCCTTTGTAAGCGGTGGCAAATCCAAAAAATAGCACGATGCGTTCCGTGCCGTCCAACCCGAGCGTCTTCCGAGCGCACGATCGTTCTACGGGATGCGCCGGAGGCGGCATGTGCGGGATCACGTTGATCTTGCGGGGATCGACGCCAAAGCGGGCGAGGCGCTCGGCGAAGAATTCGTTGAGAACGATGATTTCGCGGGCAACTTTCCCTATGAGGTACAGCAGCGTGGCTATCCCTGCAAGAGCAAACGAGGCGGGATAATTGTATTTGTGAAGCTTCACGTACTCAGGTGTTATTTGTTCCTTGCCGGGAACGTCGTGTAAGGTCACCACGACGCGGCTGCCCACCAGCGCCAAGCAGAACATGAGCAGCATCGTGGACAGTTCGCCCGCGGCACCGTTTCCGAGAAGAAAGAAGAAGTGTTGAAGGTGAACGATGCGCGGCCGACGCTCGATCACCGCTTTGAGAATATCGAGCCACGCCCAAGGCCCGGCCCGCCAAACCTGCCGCACCGGTACGTCGAACTCGGCATGCATCTCCGGGCTCTTTCTGGTCCAGAGTTCGACGCGCATTCCATTGCCTTGCAAGGCTTCGCCAAGCGTCGCTGCATACGCTCCCCCCGGGACCCCAGAGTTTCGCAGCGGAGCTATGCAGATAATTGCGACCGAAAGTTCGACGCGCGACTGGGTGGCTGCGCGTGACTTGAACGGTCCAAGGCCGATACGCTCGAGAAAGGTCATCCGAATTATCGTTGCAACGGCATGCAGGCCGCATACGTCGCTTCGTAGCGGGCCGCAATCTCGGGCCAGCTGAACTTCTCGACGGTCGATCGTCCGGCGTCCGCCAGCCGTTCGCGCAGAGCTGGAGATGACTCCAGCCGTTCTACGGCCGCGACGATGCCCGCTACGTCGCCCGGAGGGAAAAGGAGCGCGTTCTCACCATCGCGCGCGATGTCGAGGATGCCGCCGACCGCGGACAGCACGCAAGGCGTTCCTTGGCTCATGGCCTCGAGCGTGACCACCGAGAACGACTCCGTGTAGGAGCTCACGACGCAGTACGCGGCATTTTGGTACAAGTCCATCAGCACGGCGCGCTCGAGCCGGCCGGCGAAATACAATTCTGAAGAGAGGTTCAACTCCGCGGCGAGTCGGACGAGCGAAGCTTGCTGCGAATTGTCCGAGCCGGCCACGATCAATCGTAGGCGCTTTCCGTTGTCGCGCAATTTTCGCAGCGCGCGTACGACGAGATCGAAACCCTTGAGCGGTTCGATTCTTCCCACGCAAGCGATATAGGGAGCCTCCGTCATGAACGTTCGCAAGCCGGCGTCTGCGACCGGAAGCGCAGGGGTTGTGGTAAAACCGTTAGGAATGATTTCCACGGGCCGGCCCGACGCCGATTTCACTTGTTCCGCCGCGAACGAGGAAACCGCGGTAAGCCGGCAGCTGCGCTTGAGCACGTCGGAGCCGAAAGCGACATCGTAGAGTTTGTAGGCCGCGCTCAAGAATCCGCCGGCGCGTGGAGCGGTATAAGGGAAGCCGTGATTGGTGAAGACCGTTCTTTGAGGGTCGCTCAGGAAATGAAACGCGCTGTCGACGGAAGCGACTCCGTATCCGTGAAGATGATAGACGTCGGACCCTCGTAGGAAATTCCTGACCCGAAAGAGCTCTTGCGGAAGCGGGGGCATATAGGTGCGAAACTGCGAAGTGAAATGCCGGAATTGCTTCACCCGCGCCACCGGGAAAGGGTAACGGAAATCCTCGTTCGGTGGGCCGCCGCTCGTTGCAGACGTGAGGACTCGTATCTGGTGGCCCCGCGCATGCAAGGCGAATGCGAGCCCCTCGTATACCACCCCTCCACCCCCGATCGTATCGGGCGGAAACTCCGGTACCACCAAGCCTATCTGCACGCGTCCAAGACTTCTCGCACGCTGGCGTAGACCACGTCGGGCGTCAGCCGGTCCATGCAGTGAGGGTCGACGGAGCAGGTTTTCAGATAGCATCCTAAACAGGACAGTTCGAGCGCCGCCAGCTTTCTGTCGCGCTCGCCGAGACTGATTTCGGGTAGCGACGTCGGCCCAAAGAGCGCGACGATGGGCCTTTCGAGCGCCCACGCAAGATGCATCGCAAGCGTATCGCCGGTCAAGAGAGCGTCGCATTGGGCGATGCCCGCAATCAGGCGCGACACGTTGCCGGCCGATTCGAAGGCCACCACGCGGTCCGGGAATTCCTCCGCCAGCAAGAGATTTCGAGCGTGGGCCTCCGCACCCCCGAAGAGTATGACTCCCGCGCCGTCCATCGTCGCTCGCCGCAAAAACTCGACCACGTACTCCGCGTTCCACTGCTTGCGCTCCCAGCGAGTACTCGCATCGACGTTCACGCCGATCCGAGGACGAGGAAGGTGTGCGACCGCTTCGCTCGCGCGCGAGAACTCGTCCGCATCGACGGCGATCCATGGACGATGACCGCTGTACGTCAGACCGACCGATGAAGCCAGTAAATCGAGGTAGGGTCTGCGGTTGGCGCGCTTGAGGTCGTCCCAGACGCCAATTTCGAAAACGCTCGGGTCTCGTCCATCGGCGACACCCACGCACGTTCCGAATGGTCCGGGAACGAACCCGTAATACGCGCCGGCCTTCGCGACGCGCGCGTAACCTAGACTTTCAGGATCGCTATCCAGCGCGTAGACGGCGTCGAACTCGTCGCCGCGAAGCAGCGAGGCCTCGGCCGTCGCGACGACGCGATGGATCAGCGGATTTCCCTTGAGCAATTCAACGCTGTCAGGGTGGGTGAGCCACACCACCTGCGGCCGATCGTGCCGAGCGACGATATCGGGCAGAAGCGCGGTGGTTCGAAAGACGTCGCCCATTGCGCCGAGCTTTACGATCAAGATACGATCCGACAAAGGAAGGTACGTCGGGCAGTCGGCGCACAGTTGACCGGAGGCTTTATGCGGTGCGCACGGCATGCTGCCTCGATAGAGAGCGCAATCAGTGTGTAACACCCGAGAATGCGTGGGCATTTCCGTAATGCTTTCGAGCCCGCCGCTCAGGGCGAGAGGTGGTTGTCCCAGTGTATTTTCAACCCCGGCGGAACTTTGCCGGCCGCAAGTGCTCGCATCCATTCCGTTCGGTGTTTCATCGCGTCGCTGCGCTTGGTCTCCATCGTCAGCAGAGTCTTCGTCTCGTTGAACGTGGTGTCGCGGTAAATGAGGTTGTCACCGGTTGCCGGTTTCTGCACCATCACGAGCAAACGCACCGTCTTGCTATTCTCCAAACTAGGTAACTTCTTGGCGAGCGCGTCGAAGGCGGCCGAGACGATCTCGCGTTCCGCGGCTTGCTGCGACAGATCGCGCGTCTGGTTGTCTTTTAGAAACCCAAAGGCATCCCAAATGAGGATCGCCGTCGCTCCCGCGCGTGCGACGATAGCCGAGTTCCCGGGCGTATTGGGTGCGAAGGGAGTCCCAGTCGCTAGTAGGAACGCGAACCCAGCCATCAGGCAATTTGGGGTGGTTATCATCATGAAGAAATTGGGTCTCCGGCGAGAAACGGCAGCGGCTTTGTGCGTCTTTGCGTTGACACTCTTAGCCGCAATTCCTGCGAACGCGCAGCTCGTGCGAATTGCCGGATCCGGCGCCGCCGGATTCCGCGACGGCGTAGCGTCGGAGGCGGAGTTCTTACTCCCGAGCGCACTCGCCTACGACTCTCGTGGTGACCTCTACATAGCAGATGCGGCCGCGCAGCGCATCCGCATGCTCGGAACCGACGGACGCGTTCGAACCATTGCGGGAAGCGGCGTCCTCGACGGCTCCGGGCTCAACGTGGCGGGCGGTTTCAAAGACGGTCCCGCACTGCAAGCGCAGTTCAATCATCCTTCCGGCGTCGCGCTCGGCGCGAACGGTCAGATCTTCGTCGGCGACACGAACAACCACGCCATTCGTCTCATCAGTAACGGTACCGTGTCGACGTATGCCGGCAATCCGGCTGAAATGGCGGGGACCGATGGCGCAATTTCGGCGGCGCGCTTTTCGTATCCGCACGGGTTGGTGGTGGACGCCCCGAGCGGTACGATGTACGTCGCCGACTATGGCAACGGATTACGCCGCATCGCGAACGGCGCGGTCACGACCGTGCACAAAGACTTCGTCGAGGCGCGAGTGACCGGCGTTTCGATCGGAACGGGCCCGAAGGGCGAGCGCACGTTGTTCGTCGCCGATCTCACGGGGTTGTCGGAAATCGACCTCGCGACCGACAAGCTGATCAAGTTCCGAGTCGACGGCGCTGATACGCAGGGCTTCGTGGAGGTCGGCCATCCGTACGCCGTCGCTGCATATGGTGGCGATAAGGTGGTCTTTACCGACCTGCACAACGACGAAGTGAAAGCGCTGAGCGCCAACAACCTCCAGTACATTACCGGCCCGAACGCCGACGATGCGGTCCTTGGAAAATCGGCCGAGCCCGGGGCAATGACGTCCGCAGTGCACGGACCACTCGGAGTGGCAATACGAACCGATGGCCACCTTGCCATTGCAGACGGCGGGCACCGGGTCATCGTGATGTCGCCCCCGCCGGCGCCGACGGGAGTGTTGCCCGTCGAATTCAGCGATTCGCTTTTTCCGCCCAATGCTTACCGCATCGCGGTTCTGAGCAATTCGCCCGCGTATTGGGCGCAAACAGATCGCAATTCGGCGGCGCATTATTTGGAGCAAGCTCTTTCCACCGATCGTTTTCGCCCAGACGGTCACGTCGCGAAAGCGGTATTCTTCCGCAACGTTTTCCCAGGTTTAGCGCTGGAGCTAACGCGTGGCATGCTCTCGAAAGGCGTCGTCGATTCGGTCGTCTTGATCGTCAACTCAAACTTCTTTTCGGCGTACAACAAGGGTCCGGCGCCGAATTCGCTCGTCACGTATAGCCAGATCGCCGCAGATCCGGTTCGCGCGCAGCCGTACCTGCAGCAGCTCAAGACCGATCTTGGAGCGACCTACCGGGAACTCAAAGCGGCGAAAGTACAGTTGCTGCTGGTGGCGATGCCGTTCCCGTGGGATCTAGGCCCGTCAACCAACCTGTTTGCGACCGAGGATGTTCACAATCTCGAACGCGAGACGTGGATGCAGCCGCCCTACTACGCCGGTCCACCGCTCGAGCCCAGGCCGCTCGTCGGCGATTACTTGAGCGTGGAACACGCTCTCGTGACGGCGCTCCGAGAAACCGGTGCTCCCGTCTTGGACTTGTGGCCGATATTGCGCTCGGTTGAGAAACAGACGCCCGGAGTCTTATATCCCACCGAAGACCTGCACTTTTCTGGGGAGGGTCGCAAGATCGTCGGGGCCGCGATCGCCCGCGAATTAGAACGCCTCGGTCACTAAACGCAGCGCGTCATTCTTCATCCAATCTTAACGAAACGGACCTTAACGAGAAATTGACGAGAGCAATCAAAACCTAGCCTGAAGGTCTAGGAAAGGAATCGGCGCGGCGGGAAATGCCAGGGCCGCAGTTTCCACAGGAGCCGCCCCATTATCAGTCGCCGTTCTGGCTTTTTTATTGCCCAGGTGTTCATCGCGAGCGCGCTCATTGCCGGATGCTCCTCCTCGGCTATGCGCCAAACCCCACTCCAAAGTGGCGTCCACTTGGATACACCGCGGTCCGTCTCACCCGGTTTGATTGCTCCCGCACCGATGGCACACACTGCGATTCTGCCGGCGAGCGCGATGCAGTCGGCGACCGTGCGCACGACCCAAAGTGATATTCAGAACCTCAGTTACTCGCAGATCCCCGGCGCGGCCAGCTATGCCGCGGCAGCCCCAGACGGGTCGCTCTGGGTGCTCTCGACCCAGCCCGGCGGGGCCGACAAATTCATCTGGCATTATAGCGGCGGGAGCTGGACCAATATTTCTGGTCTGGCCTCGCGTTTGAGCGTCGCTCCCAACGGGACGCTCTACGCGATCAACTCCGGTGGCGGCGCCTTTTCATATTCGGGCGGGACGTGGACGGCCTTCGGCGGCGGGTGCCGCGATTTGACGGCGGCGGCGGACGGCTCGCTCTACGTCATCTCCAACGGGGGCGGATCCGACGGTGCGATTTGGCACTATTCCGGAGGCACCTGGACGCAGCAGCCCGGTTCGGGGAACCGGATCGCCGCTTCGTGGGACACCCAAAGCTACACCATCCCCGCCGGCACCCTCACTCCCGGCGGCCTTTATGTGATCAATTCCCTCGGCTCGATCTACTATCTCGGGTCGTCGGGCTACATTCAGTTTCCCGGCGCCGGCTCGGCGGTTGCGCCCATCAGCGGCGGACTTTTTGTTCTGGGCTATCCGACCGACCCGAACGGCAACGGACTCTATTACTACGACCTCAACAATCCTGGTTGGAGTGCGAAGCCGGGCGCAGGCGTCAGCATCTCGACAGACGGCACGCCGCTCTACATCATCAGCTCTTCGGGAGCGATCTATTATTCACGGGTGGCGCTAGCCGCGAGCCGCGCGTTGCATTCCGGCGATTCTTTTCAGTACTCGGGCACGAGCACCACGACGTTCCTCTCCACCGAGACGGACCCGAATCCGTCCGCTACCACGACGGCTCAGATCGCGCAATCGGTGTCGGTCCTTGGCGGTGCGTCGTTCAATTTGCAGGCGAACCTATTTGACGTCAAGTCTTCTGAAACCGACTCGACCCCTCTGCAAGTCATTTCCTCGACACTCGATAGTTACTACCAAATCGTGCCCGGCAGCCCGGAAAGCAGTTTGGTCAGCTGGGGCTTCCACTCGTCCGATTCGTTCGGCGAAACGTTAACGGTGCAGTATGGCAACCCCGCGCCGGGCTTTCTCTTGCTCGACAGATCGCCCGAAATCGCGGGCGACTCTTGGCCGAACGGGCCGGCCGCAAGAATCACCGAAACCTCGCCGGGCGGACAGAGCGGCGTTCGCACGTACAACGCCGACGGAACCTACTCCGACGTGACGACTTACCCGAGCGGTTCCCTTTCGACTCCGCCGCCTGCTCCCGTTACGGCCTCGATCACCGAGAATGCCGATGGCTCCGGATCCTATAGCCTTCCGCTTCAAGGGAACGCAAATACGGGGCTGAGCTTCTCGACGCCCGATCCGTCGGGCACGATCACCATCACCGCATCGTTCGCAGACGGCACGTCCGCAGGGTTCACCTCGTCCGTGTGGTGGCCGCAGCCCTTGTCACTCTATCAAGAACTCACCACGAATAATGGAACCGTTCAGATTCCGGGTTCCTGCGCCTTCGGCGCGGCCTTTGGCGTGAGGGCGAATTCACTGACCGACGCGAGCACGCGCGTCGATACGGTCTTGGGCACCGTCGAGACGATAACGCAGACGTCGTATATCGTTCCGAAATACGGCGCGGTGTGCGTTCAACTCACCGACAGCCTCCAAACGTTCTACGATTATAGCGGTCAAGCGAGCGCGATTCTGTTCGGCAAGGGACCGGATCCCCTGACTACGGAGACGATTTCGTCGACGATCGGATTGGTGAGCGCTACGGTCGGCACTTCCAGTGCCACGAGAGTCCTGGACTCCGCGTCCGGCGCCGTCGCGGTCGCAGATGAACGTTCGAGGTTCGTCGCACGCAGCGAACGGCGACGGCTTGCCTCGCAGCGCCGGTTCCTCTCAGCATTCAACAAACATCTGTTTCGCGTGAAAAAATGAGATCTACGACCCGGCCGACGCTCTTCCGATCGATTTTGTTCGCAGCGCTCGCGTTCTTACCGGCGGCATGCGGTGGCGGCGGAAGGAGCGTACCCGTTCTTTCAGCCTCGAGCGCTCCAAGCGCTCCGCCGGCTGGGAGTACGAACATCCCGTATGGCCAGCCGTTGCTCCAAGGTGCAACGTATCTCGGACCGGCTCGGCTGGCGTCAATCGGCGCCGACATGTTCGTAGCGATGCGAGACGCGCAGGGACTTACGCGCTACGCGGCTTCGGCCAGCGATCCGGCGTCGCCGCTGTATCGCCAGTGGCTGACCCCGCAGGACCTCGGCGAGCGGTTTGGGGCCTCACAGAAAGATTACGACGCGGCGGTAACGACGTTGCAACAGCTCGGAATCGCGACACAAACCTATCCGCAGCGCCAGATGATTCGTCTTCGCGGGCCTCAAGCTGCGGTCGAGCGGGCACTCGGCACCAGCTTTGGAATCTACAGGAAGGGCCAGTCCACATTTGTGGCGCCCGCAATTTCTCCGCATCCGCTCGCGGAGCTGCACGCGAGTGGATTGAAGGCCGTTCTGGGCTACACGGCGCTGCGGCGTCATTTCATCCCCGTGAGAGCCGGCAACGGCAGCCTTCAAGGTTTCTCGCCACAGCAAATGGCGAATGCCTTGGATTACAAGGGCGCGTACGCTGCCGGCTACACGGGTAGCGGGATAAGTATCGGCGTTATCGGTACGGGGCCGATCACCGATGGCGACCCCCGCATCTCGGCCGGCGACGTCGCCGAGTATCGAAAACTGTTTGGCGTCAGCGGAACCGGCACGGTGAAACAGGTCTTCAGTACCGACGCGAACGTTTCGCCCGGGGCGACGCCCGCGCCGGGCGGCACACCCATGCCGCGGGGCTACGGTTACTCAACCGGTCTTGCTTCGCCCCCACCGGTCACCAATCCGAATGCTCCTGCATGCCTCACCAGTCCAAGCGATTTGACAAAATGCAATCCCGAAGATATCGAGGCGCAATTAGACACGGAACAAGCGTCGGCGCTCGCGCCCGATGCCGACGTGTTGTTTTATATCGCATACAATCCAAACGAATGTTTTAGCAGCGGACCCTGTCCCGCGGGATCGGGGATAAACGACATGGGCCTCGATCTTTCGGACGATGAGATTCAGCAGGCGATCGGGGACAACAAGGCCGACGTGATTTCCATCTCGTTTGGCGGCGACGAGGCGAATTTTGTCGGCTACTACTACGATTCGAGCGGAAGTGGATTTGGCCCGACCGAGTTCGCCTCGCTCGCAGCAGAGGGGATTGCCATCTTTGCCGCGTCCGGCGATACGGGCTCAGGCTCGACGTATCCCTCGACCGACCCCAGTGTCGTCGGCGTCGGCGGCGTCAATCTTCCGCTCGACTCGTCCGGACGTCTGGTCGGCAGTATTACCGGCTGGGTGTATTCCGGTGGCGGGTGTTCTACGATATTCCCACTCCCGGCCTATCAGTCCAGCCTGACGGCGTTCTGCACAACTCGCGCGGGACCGGATTTGGCGCTCGATGCCGACACCGGCACGGGTGTAGCTGAAGTCGCGTACGCAGCACCCGAACTCGGGGGCCGACTCGTCGGCACGATCGGGGGCACCAGCATCGGCGCGCCGGGGATGGCTGCAATGTGGGCTCTGGTCTTACAAGCCTGTAAGCAGACCCCGTCGTGCGCAACCGGGGGTGCGGCGAAGTATCGGCTAGGAAATCCGAATCCTTTGCTCTACAAAATACTCGCAGGGAAGGGCGGAATGACGTACGGTCAGGTCTTCTACGACGTGACCTTCGGAAACAATGGATTTGCAGCCGGCAACGGTTTCGATCTCGTCACCGGGCTCGGAACTCCGTTCGCGCGCAACCTCGTGCGTTCCATCGTAGGCGTGTGAGCGAGTTTCCTAGCAGTAGTAGCCGCAATACGGATCGGTCGGCATCGGCGAGGGCGACGGCGGAGCCGGTGTGGGCGTAACCCCAGCAGGGCGCGCGATCGACCAGCTCTTGCCGTCAGACTCGACGATGCCGTTCCCATTGGTTTGATACGGACCCGAGTCGTTCACGAACGTGTAGAGCGGATGTCCTTGGTAGGCCCATTGCATCTTTCCGTCCGAACGTGTGAACGGCGTGAAATCTCCACTCGTCGTCGCTCCCGCCGGCGCGATCAACGGCAGCCACGTAAAGGAACATCCGTTATACGTCGAGGCCGTGCAATTCGAGCTGAGGTTGCCGTCCGCGGTGAATTCGTACAGCGTGTAATCGGTACTGTTCACCCACGCTTGAGCGCCTCCGACGATCGCCATCTGCGGAAGAACTTGAGCCGGTGTGATCGGCGAGGAATATATTGCACCCGAGGCGCCGACGACATACAAGTGAGCGCCGTCGGTCGCGATACTCACGCCCGAGCCGGGCTCCGCCGTCCATGTGGACGAGCTGTAGTTGTAGTAAAAGAGCGAGTTGCCGCCCGAGTTTGCCGGATAACCCAGCGCGAACACTCCACCGCTGGTGGTAGCGGCAACTGCGGAAGCGCCGCCGGGTAAGCTCGAGAAGCTCCCTCCCGGGTTTTCGTAATAGATTCCGCCGGCCGAATTGAGGATGAACAAGCCGCCCGGAGTCATGTTCCCGCCAGGAACCGAATAACTGCCCGTGTCCCACGAGGCCGCGAGCGAGGTCCCGGCGCCCGGCACTTGCGACCAGGTTCCGCTGACGTTGTGCCAGATCGGTCGATCCGGGCCGCCTCCGCCGTTGGATAGGACGTACGTCGAGCCGTCGGCGGCTGCGGTCAGCGCGGCGGCGCCCCCGCCCAATGCCGTCCAGAGACCGCCGCTATACGTGAATGTTCCGCCACCCGAATTAATTGCGTAGAGCGTCCCGTTGGGCGCAACCGCGATCTGCGAGGCCAACCCGGAGATATTGGTCCAGCTCCCGCCGTTGTAGTGCCAGATGTACTTGTCCGGACCGCCGGGATCGGTCGAGAGCACCCAAATCGAGCCGTCCGTGCTCGCGGCGACTTGCGTCGCCGCACCGGGGATCTGCGTCCAATTCAGGCCTTGAATGTCGCTCAGCGTGTGACGAGGCGAAGCCATGGCGCTGCTCGGCAGAATTGCGGTCTTGGCCATAGGCGCCGGTACCACGAGGGCAGGCGAAACGGACTTCGGCATCGCCATTTGCGGAAGGACGCCTGGACTTTGATTCCCGGCGCATGCGGCGGCCACGGCTAGGATTACAAGCGACGCAAAGGCGAAGCGCAGGTGCCTCATTGAAAAAATCTCCCCCGAGGTGGTGGTCCGGCGACGCTCTCTGCGGAGCGGTCCTTCCCAGACCATAGGCCTCAGGGATGAAGAAAGCTTGAAAGTCTTTTTAATCAACTTGAATTGACGTCGCGAAGTAACCCGGCGGCAGGGCGGTCGATGCGGCGGCGCGTGGCCATACCCGGCACGTACCGGAAGAATTGGCCCGGGAGTAGGCTGGCTGAAGCGCTGACGTCGGAAGCCGACGTCCTGTTGACCATTTGGCTTCGTCCGAAGAAAGGTGGCGCGCTCGACGCCGCGCGCGCTCGCAAGCTCGGTGCGACGCCGCCGCTTGCGCGAGACTACGCAGAGCGAAAAGTTCTCAGGGCTCAAACGGACGCCGATCCGGCAGACTTGCAGCGCCTCGGCGCCTACTGCGAGCGCCTTGGGATCAAGCTCGTCGAGTCGCATTGGAGATCGGTGACCGTAAGCGGGCCGATCGATCGCTTGATCGAGGCTTTCGGCGCAACCGTCGCCATCTTTTTCGACGAAAGAGGCAAGCGTTTTCGCCACCGGTCAGCGGCCCTTCACGCGCCGCCCGAGATCGCCGCGATCGTGCGCGGCGCCTTCGGCTTGCATCAATGGCCGGGTTCGAACAGACTAGGGCCCTTGCAGCGTCATTCGACGCCGTTGCCGGCGCGAGATGTCGCGACGCGCTACGCGTTTCCCGGCGCCGACGGTTCGGGCCAAACGGTCGGGGTGGTGCAATTTCGTGGCGAGTTCAAGCCCGACGACTTCGATCGCAGCATGCAGGCGCAGGGCGTGGCGCCGGCTCGGCCGATCGTCAAACGGGTCGACGATGCAGCGCTTCAGCACAAGATCGAAACGACCAAAGACCTGGAAGCGGCGCTTGATTCGCAGATTATCGGCGCTCTGGCACCGGGCGCGCGCATCGTCATCTACCAAGCGCCCGACGACGAGCGCGGATTTCTCGACGCGATTCGAACCGCGCTCTTTGATGAAGAGCACAGGCCGTCGGTTCTCTCGATCAGCTACGGGTTTGCGGAGCACCTATGGACGCCGGCCGCCCTCGACATCCTCGATGAACTGTTTACCGTCGCGTCGCTCGTAGGGGTGAGCGTGTTCTGCTCTTCGGGTGACAACGGGGCGGAACTCGACTACGATGGAAAACCGCACGTGCTCGCGCCCGCGTCGAGCCCGTTCGTTCAGGCTTGTGGCGCGACGACAATTCTGTCTGATTCCGGCGGTGAATCGGCGTGGGAAAAAACCGGCGGCGGGTTCAGCGAACACTTTGAGGTTCCGCCCTGGCAGGATGTGGTTCGGACGGTGGCTGCGCAGAATAAGATCGACGCGGGTCGCGGGGTTCCGGACATTGCAGCTCAGGAGTTGCCGGGGTACTGCGTGTTTCTCGACGGCGTTGAATTAGCGATGGGTGGAACGAGCGCGGTGGCACCCATGTGGGCGGCCCTTGCGGCGCGGCTCAATCAGCGTCTCGGCGTCTCGATCGGGTTCTTCTCACCGCTCCTGTATGCGTCGCGTAAAAAGATCCTTCGCGAAATTACGGAGGGGAGTAACGACCGCTTTCAAGCTCGCGCGGGATGGAATCCGTGCACCGGCCTGGGCGTCCCAATCGGCAGCGCTATCGAAACGGAGTTACGTTCGACCGATCGTGAGGGCTAGTTCATGGAGCCTAACGCATCATCGTGAAACGTCTGGTGCGCGGCCTTGTACTTGTCGACGGCTTGCTGGAGTCGATTTTTATCGACGCCCGGCAGGGCCGCCAGCTTCTGGTGAAGCGCGTCAATAGAGCGAGCATGTGCGTCGAGGCTGCGGGTTGCCTCATCCTTCGTTGCGCTGGCCATCAAACTTCCCCTTATCCGCCGGACTTCGATGCCGGCCGCGTTCGCGAGAGCCTGCACGTTGTCTAGCGACATGCCGCGACCCTGTCGTGGGCTACGGAAACAGGTTCCGTCGTGACCGATTGGGGGGAGCCGAGGCTCCGCTTGCAAAGGGCATTGGTTGCATGAAGGCGCTCGGGCGGAGCCGTCATTGGCGAGCATACGCGTCTGGTCTGGTTACGACCGGCCTCGTTCTGTTATTTGCGTTGGCCGAATGGTGGACCAATAAGTACATAGCCGATCGCTCACGCTTTGCCGGCACCGCAATCGAGGTCGCGATCGTCGTCGTTGCGGCTCTCGCTTTTCGGCCGATCCATCATTGGGTGGAAAGAGCGGTGGAGGCGGCGCTCACGAAACGCCGCCGAGAAGCGCGAGCGGCGATATCCAGGTTGAAAAGAGAACTACCATCATTCAACGACGCGCAGCAAGTGCTTCGCCGCGTCGTCGAGGCGGTCGACGATCACATGGAGGTGGCGGGGTGCGCAATCTATTTACGCCGCGACGCTTATCGGGCTGAAGCGTCTTCCTTTGACGCACCCGCCGAAAGCATCGCCCTGAACGATGCGCTCGCGGTGCGCTTGCGGTCTACCTCGGCTCCGGCGGACCCACGCATGCTTCACTCGGTAGCGGCCGGCTCGCTCGCGTTCCCGATGATGGTGGGCGGCGAACTCGTGGGCTTTCTCTCCGTGATTCACAAGCGCTATGAGTTCGAACCCGATGACCGCCACGAACTTGCGGCCCTCGCCGAAGCAGCGGGTTTTGCATTAGTCGCACTCGATCCGCGATTGGGCTTGCAGAAATCCAGCGTGCCGGCCGATAATCTTCCAGTCAATCTCCCGCCGCTGATCGGGCGCGACGAGGAGCTCGCGGAAATCAAGGGATTGTTGGAGCAGTCGCGCCTGGTGACTTTGATCGGTGCCGGTGGGATCGGCAAAACGCGCCAGGCGTTGCAGGTGGCGATTGAGATGCCGCGCGGTGAAGACGGCGTCTGGTTCGTCGATCTCGCTCCGCTCGACGATCCCGCGCGGGTGCCAAGCGCGATCGCCGAGGTGTTCAACGTCGCAGACGAAGGCGGCGCCCGACGGCTGATCGACCGCGTCGCCGCGGTTTTGAAGAAGAAGCAGTTGCTGATCGTGCTCGACAACTGCGAGCATCTTATCTCGGCGGCGTCTGAAGCCGTCGACCATCTTCTGCAGGCTTGTCCGGGCATTCGGGTTCTAGCCACGAGCCGCGAACCGCTCGGCATCGATGGTGAGGAGCCATACCGCATGCCGACCTTGCCCGTTCCGCCGGAGAGCGAAAGCCTGACGGCGCAAAGCGCATCCCGGTACGGGGCGGCGGCGCTCTTCGTCGCGCGGGCGCACACGGCGCAGCGCAGCTTCGAACTGACCGACGAGAACGCCCCAATCGTCGCCGACATCGTGCGTCGCTTGGATGGCATCCCGCTGGCGATTGAACTCGCCGCACCGCGCATCAAGGTCCTGAGCTTATTGCAACTCTCGCGCCGGCTCGACGAACGCCTCAGATTGTTGTCCGGCGGCAGCCGCACCGCGCAGCCTCGGCACCAAACGTTGCGCGCGCTGATCGGCTGGAGCTACGACCTGTTGAGCGAAGCGGAGCAGAGCCTCTTGCGAAGGTGCGCGATCTTCCGCGGGGGCTGGACGCTCGAGTCCGCCGAGGCAGTCTGCGCCGGCGAGCGCGCCGACTGGAACGAGCTCGATCTACTCACGGCCCTCGTCGACAAGTCGCTGGTGGTGGTCGAAGCCGACGGTGACGATCGGCGCTACCGGCTGCTCGAGTCTACCCGTCAGTTCGGAGCCGAGCGATTGGACGAGGCGGGCGAACGCGAAGAAGTTTCCGCGCGGCATTGCCGATACTTCGCCGGCCTTGCGCTTGAGGCGGGCGAGGCATATTGGCACACCGACTCGGATCGATGGACGACTGAGGTGCGGCGCGAGCTCGAGAATCATCGTGCTGCGATCGGCTGGGGACTCGCGAGCGGCGGCGATTCCTCGGGTGCAGCGACGATCGTCGCTAGCCTGCGCTGGCTGTGGTACGCGACGGCGCGCCGCGAAGGACACGTACTGCTCGAACGAGCGACCGCGCGCGCCGCCGATGCACCGGCTCGCGTTCGCGGACTGCTTGCACTGGCTGCGGCGGTTCTCGACAATAGCGCTCAGGCAGCGGTCCCGGCCGCCGAGGCCGCACGCGCGCTCTCCGGCGTCGACGAAATCGGTCGAGCTGAAGCGAATGCGTTGCACGGGGCCGCGCTCTCTCGAGGCGGTCGCATCGCCGAGTCGATCGCACTCTTCGAAGAAGCGTTGACGGCGGCTCGCACCACGCGGGCGCCGCGTTTGATCGGCTGGGTCTTGACGACTGCGGCATACTGGCTCGGCGCCGCGGGCGACCGCGCGGGCGCTCGCAACTTCTTCGATGAGGCTGCGACGGAGATACGGGCCTGCAGCGATCCGTGGCAGCTCGCGCGGCTTCAATTGCATAAGGCGGAATTTCTTTTTGCCGAGGACGATCTGGTCGGTGCGCTGGAAAGCATTTGCGAGGCCGAGGCAATTTTTCGGGAGCGCAACGCGGATTCGGGGCTATGCGTTGCGGTGCTGAACGCGACCGCATATATGCTGGCGTTGGGGCGGTTCGACGACGGTTGGACCTTCGCTCGCGAGGGACTCGAGCTCTCGGTGCGCTTGGATAACACGATGTCGGCGGCGTGGGCGATCGGGCACCTGGGGCAGATAGCCGCCGAAACCGGCGACGTGGTGCAAGCGACGCGTTTGCTCGGCTACGTGGATGACGCGTATCGGCAAACGGGCAGTGCGCGAGAGCCAACCGAACGACGCGGTTACGACCGCGCGCTCGCGTTGATTCGCACGACGCTATCGGTAGATAAGATCCGCGCCTTGCTAGCCGAAGGCGCGGCGCTGGATCAAAGTGCCGCCGCCGCGCAAGCGCTCACGATTCCGCAACCGCCCGCGTCGGATGCTGTGTCCGAACGAGTTGCCGTTACAAAATAAGGTGGCGGACGAGAATGCCGGCCAGATCGCGTATTGGAACGATGAGGCCGGCGCACGTTGGGCGGCCCTCCAGGAACGCACTGACGCCGCTTTCGCCGTCATGACCGAAGCGGCGCTCGATTACGCGAGTCCCCAAACAGACGAAGCCGTTCTCGACGTTGGGTGCGGATGCGGCGAAACCGTACTCGAACTTGCTCGACGCGTCGGGCCGAACGGGAACGTCATGGGGGTCGACGTTTCGAAGGCGATGTTGGACCTTGCGGCGGAGCGAACGCGGCGCCGCCATTTGACGAACGTACAGCTCGTTCTGGCGGACGCGTCGACGCACCGCTTTAGTGAAGGCGCGTACGATCTCGCGTTTTCACGCTTCGGCGTGATGTTCTTCGATAATCCCGTAAAGGCGTTCGCGAACATCAAGAGGTCCCTACGCGACGGTGGCCGGCTGACGTTCACCTGCTGGCGAGACCTGTCGCAGAACCCGTGGTTTTTCGTTCCTCTGGCGGCGGCGAAGCCGTACCTCGGGCCCCAAGCTCAGCCTGATCCGGAATCCCCGGGGCCACTCTCGTTTGCGGATCCGAACCGAGTTCGTCTCATCCTTCAACGGGCCGGTTTCACGACGATCGAACTGATTCAGTACGACACCATGATGAGGCTAAGCGGCCCAAACGAGCTCGAATCGGCAGCCGACTTCGCCACGCGGCTCGGACCCGTATCGCGTGCCCTGACAGGCGCGGACGAAAGTTTGAAGGCTACCGTAAAGGCGGCAATTCTCGAAGTGCTTCGCGAGCACGAGGCCGCCGAGGGCGTCTTTCTGCCGGCAAGCGTTTGGATCGTCTCAGGCCGAGCCTGAGGCTTTGGAACAGAAGGACTCCGGGGCGCGGCCTCTCAAGAACGAAAGCGGAGCCCTTACGGCGACCGCGGCATTCGGTATTTAAAGGAGTCAGGTCATGATCTCTGGGCCCGCCCCTATCTGCTACGCAAGGGGCACGCTGATTCGTACCGATCGTGACGACGTCGCGATCGAGAAGCTGGTGGTCGGCGATATTGTCGTCACCGCCTCGGGTGAGAAGCGGCCCATCAAATGGATGGGGCATCGCTCGCTGGATTGCTCCCGGCATCCCGATCCCGCAAGTGTCTGGCCTATCCGCGTATCGGCGGGTGCGTTCGGCGAGAATAAACCCTCGCGCGATCTGTGGCTTAGCCCGGGCCACGGAATCTCGGCTGAAGGCGTGTTGATCACCATCAGCGCTTTGCAGAACGGCAAGACGGTCGTTCAGCGAGAGCGATCGACCGTCGAGTACTGGCACATCGAACTTGACGAACATGACGTCATTCTCGCCGAAGGTCTGCCCGCTGAAACCTACGGCGGCTGGAACAAAGCGTTCTTCGCCAATGGCGGCAAGGTCATCGAAGCGCATCCTGACGCAAGCCAGGAGCGTTTGACCAAATCGTGGCTAAAGCGAGTCGACGAGGGCGTTGAGGTCGTGCGAACCAAGGCCGTGCTGCTCGAACGCGCCGCGGCTCTTGGACACGCAACGACCTCGCAAGCTGACCTTCACTTGATCGCGGACGGCAGACGGATCGAACCGATCGAACTCGGCACGCGGTATGCCTTCAACGTTCCGGCCGGCTGCGCGGACATTAGATTGATGTCGCGCACTTTCGTTCCGGCTCAAACGGCGGCAGAGAGTACAGACGCGCGGATGCTAGGAATAGCCGCTACGCGGTTGCAGTTAGACGGAGTGGATATTGCCCTCGACGATGGAGCGTTCTTTGGTGAGGGCTGGAACGAGCTGGAAAACTCACCCAAGTCGCAGCATCGTTGGACGCGGGGCAATACTCCGCTGCCTCCAAAAACGCGCCGTGTTGTCATCGACCTCTGCGGAACCGGACATTACTGGGAAGAGGACGAGGCTATCGCTCTGTTCGCGTAAGAGATCATTGCCAGGGCACACGATGCGTCGGCATGAAGCCACAATTGGCGAGCCGATCGGAGACATGCGCGGAGGAACGACCGGCGAACTGAGCGTGGTAGGTTTAGCGTAACGCGAGGCGCATGGCCGTGAAGTCAAACGTCACCGCGTAGTGCTTCAAAAACTCTTGTGATATGGTACCGGCGACGTCAAATGGGAATATGCCGTACTGATCGCCGGAGGGTAAGTACACTCCGGGAACATTCGATTGTAACGCCGCTCCGAGCGCGACGCTGTCTGCGACAAACGGTAGCGATCGAACCGGTCCAGCCGGGCTCATTCCCGTTGTTGGGCGATCCGCGTCCGGTGTGATGTGCGCCGCATCCAACGCCGCCTTTGTCAGCTGCACGCCGATCCCACTACCACCGCTGTCGACGTTGAACAGCGCCTCGTCCCCGCGGTTTATGGAAGCTTTTGCAAAGATGAAGTGATCGCCAACCAACCACATCGGTATGCCGGCCGGCGCGTCACTCGAGCGCGGAGCGCGGTTCTTCGGATCCAAGACGAGGCGCCGACGCGGGTAATCCAGCGTCGCAATGAAATGTGTCAAGAAGCCGGTGCCTAGGACCGCATCCACGCGGGGCGAGGAGGAAAGCTGGGGAAGGGGCATGACGTCGGCCGTCACGTCGCGCACGATGAGACCGTCTGCGCTCACCGAGGCGATCGCCGTCCTGCGTATCGGCGCTCCTCGCCCTCCCGCGAAGACGCCTTGTCCCGCGTCGTGAAGAACCAGATTGTGGGCTGAAGCAAATTCCTCACTGACGACGAGCGTCGGCGCTCCGGTATCGATCACGACATTCGTGGCGACGCCATCGATGTCGAGGCGCACGACCGGCAGTGGGCTGTCCCCCAAGAATGGCAGAATCGCCGCCCTGCTTTGGTCGATGCGAAATTTACTCGAATTTCCCGCGCGCAGATCGATCGTCCGAATCACGCGTTGCGCGGCTTGATTCGAAGGGTCAACGCTCAGCGCGCGACGTGCGTCTCGTTCGGCTTCGGCCAGCTTGTTCTCGTATGACTCGATCGTGGCAAGACCGACGAGTGCCGGCACGTCCTTGGGATCCGCAGCGATGCGTTGCAAAAACCCTTGCTTCGCAGAACCAAAATCGCCGGCTCGGAAAGCGACGTCGGGGTTGGCGGGCGAGGCGAACGCGATGAACAACGCCGGCAACGCAAGTGCCTGAAGTGACTGCATGGCTCGCATTATAGGAATCGGAGTAGGCGGCGGCAACTGATTAGCCGAATTCGAAATCAATGGACGTCACCGGCATCCGTGCGGCTAATATGCGCTTTGGTATTTCGAGTGCGCGCGAGACCTTGCGGGCGATGGAGGTACTTTCTTTTCCATCGCATCACGCGGAACAGATGCCTTGGGTCCGGCATGCGAGGCCGCGCTTGCGCCGGCCGCTCCGTTCCGAGATGGCGCACTTCCGATTCTTCTTCGAACCGGGACCCGAGGTTTTTCCGATGGTCTGGAAGGAGACGCTCGGCTCCGACTTCGCTACTGAGGCGCTGGGGCTAAGTCGCAGTCTACGAGCTTACCGCGATACGGTGATCATGCGCTTGAGCGGCAAACGCCTGATATCGAGCGACGCCGTGCGGCGACTCCGAAGGCAGGCGTGGTATTCCGAAGCCGCAGGCGACCATGCGGCGATGCATCCGACCTCGCGCCGGATGCTCGAAGAATTCGTGCAGTCACCGCAGGCGAGCCTGACGCGATTTAATGCGGCGCTCCACGAGTTCTACCGAACCGTCATGGAACCGACGTGGGACGCGATTCATTCTCGACTGCTCGCCGACGTTCGAATGCGACAAAACGTTTTGGAAGCGCATGGCGTCTTCGCGCTGCTCCGTACGCTGTCGCCGGACATTTCCGTGTTCCGCGAAGACCGCGGCGGAGCCGGCATCCGATTTGGCGCGCGGGATGTGAAACTGGCGCTCACCGAGCGATCGTCCCTCACGTTGACGCCGTCGTACTTTACCTGGCCGCACCTCCAGGCGTTCTTTCTCGAAGACCGGGGATCTCTGCGATGTACGATCGTGTATCCGATTCCCACATTGCCGACGGTCGCAAAAGCCAGAGATTGCAGCGCGGCGGTGAGAGGGTTCAAGGCGATCGGCGAGCCGACGCGTTTTCGAATTCTGGAGCTTCTTCGCGAACGCGATCTTTCCACGCGCGAGCTCGCGGGATATCTGAAGGTGCCCGAACCGCTTATTTCCCGGCATCTTGGCGTCCTGTTGCGCGCACGGCTCGTCGAACGACGCCGCAGCGGCTATTTCGTCATGTACTCATTTCGACGCGAAGCTCTTGCGGAGCTCCGTAAGCTCATTTCAGACGGCCTATAACTATGGCGGCTATCGTGCGGGTGCCGCCGCCGGGGCACGGCCGAATTCCGCGCGCGCGGCGTCATATTCGGTGAAGCTCGAAGGGCAGATCTGGATGGCTTGCTGGAGACTGGTCCGTGCGGCGTCCACCAGCCGGTTCCAAAGTTGCCATTCGGCGACGTAGAACTCCGCCTCGCAGTGTTGATCGTTGCTCGCTGCCGCCGCGAGAACCTGATCGACGGTCGACTTGCCCAAATAAAGATCGACGACCGGCGCCGGCCACTTCACGTGATCGAGCGACGCGGCATTGGCAGCAAAGCCTGATGCATCATCCTCGCCGGCCCGCGCGTGCGCGATGTGAAGCCAGAGGACGGGATACGGCGCCGCGGCGTCGGCGTTCAGCGTGCGCGTAAAATCAGCTGCGGCCTCGGAGAAGCGACCAAGATAGAATAACGCGTAACCGCGACCGGTATACGCGCCGGCGAAGTTCGGATTGAGGCGCAGCGTTTGCGTATAGTCGGCGACCGCGAGATCGTTCCGGCCCTGCTTCTGATTGGCGGCGGCGCGACCGTAGTAAGCATTAGCGTCGGTCGGGTCGATGCGCAGCGCCTGCGCATAGTCGGCGATCGCGAGATCGTACTGGCCTTTCTTAAGGTAGACGTTGCCGCGGGCGTAGTAGGCGTCGACGTCACTCGGGGCCACGCGCAGGGCTTGCGCGTAGTCGGCGATCGCAAGATCGTCCTGACCCGTACGCAGATAGGCGTTGCCGCGGTTGACGTAGGCGCCGGCCGATTTCGGGTCGAGCCGCAAGGCCTGGGTATAGTCGGCGATGGCGAGATCGTCGTGGCCTTTTTCGGCGTAGACGACGCCGCGATTGGTGTAGGCGTCGGAAAGACCCGGATCGATGCGCAACGCCGCCGTGTAGTCGGCGATCGCGAGATCGGTCAGGCCCTTGTCATCGTAGGCGTTTCCCCGGTTGAAGTAGATGAGCGGATTCGTCGGATTGATTCGTAGAGCTTGGGTGTAGTCGGCGATCGCGAGATCGTTCTGACCCTTGGTGTGATAGGCGAGACCTCGATGGTTGTACGCGAGGGCCCGCTGCTGTTGCGTCAGAGCGCCGGATTGCAACGCCTGGCTACACGACGCGATCAATTGATCGGCCGACGCATTGCGATCGTCGCAGCGCAGGATTGCCGTCTGGGCTCCAACGCTCGCGATGACGAGCAGGACGAGCCCGAGAATCGCCGGTCCGACCGTGGCGAAAGACCATTGCCGGTTCATGACCTTACACGACGAAGGAAACGATCTCGCTCGCTTCGCGGTGGCTGGTCCACCAAGCGTTTCCGTCGAATGCGAGACTTCGCGCGTCGAAGGGAATCGACGCCACCGGTACGAGCGCCGGGTCATTCAGCTTCAAGTCCAGCGTTGCGAGTTGAAGGTTCTCGAACTCTTCATCGGCCGAGATGATGTAGAAGGTGCTCCCACGGAAACCCATGCCACCGAAACGCGTCGGCAACGCGATTTCTCGACGAACCGATCCGTCTGCGTCGATCTCTAGTACGCGACGGTTTCCCATTTGACCGAGGTAGAGCGTCGTGCCGTCGGAGGCGAGCTGCGAGCCGGTGAAGTCTGGGCACGCGGTCTTGCTTTCAGAATCGAATCCCTGTCCCGGAACGAACCGGTAGAAATAACGATCGTCTTCCTCGCCGATCGAGACCACGACGCGCAGTTCATCGCCGAATGCGGCTATGCCGTAGGGCTTCCCGGGCGCCGCGACCTCTTCGACGACCCGCCACGTCTTCGGATCGATTGCGTAAAGATGGTCGGTGTCCCACGAACCGGTCCATAAGGTCGTTCGGTAGATGGCCAACGGCTGGGGTCGAGAGCCGGGCGACCGGTGGCGCTCGAGTTCTTTTACGTTCTGCATGCTCGCCAAAATCGGCAGCAAGCTCGAAGGGTTGCAAGCAAGAGCAAGAACGCGGCTCTCGCACGTTCAAACTGAGTCGGTCCGGCCGTATCTGCCGGCCCGCTTCATAGAAATGAAGTCCAAGCCGTGAAAGGCTAGGTTCTTTTCGTTTTCGTCGTTTGAGGGAGGAATGGCATGCTTCGAAGGATCGGTTTGATGGTGGCGGTGGCGGGCGTCTGCGTAGCACCGTGGATTCTGACGACCGCCTCGGTAGGCTCGCAGACGTCGTCGTTGTCGCTCGAGGACGCGTACCGTGTGATTTCAGAGAAGCGATTCGTCGATTTGACGCATAGCTTCTCGCCCGACATTCCCCATTGGAAAGGCTTCGACAAAGAGAAGGTCCGCACGCTGTATTGGTACGACCCAAAGCCCGGGACATTGGGATCAGGTTTCTTCGCGCAGCTTTTCTGCCACGTCGGTCAGTGGGGGACGCACGTCGACCCGCCGGCTCACTTTGCCAAGGGCGGTCGCACCGTCGACCAGATCGATCCGAAACAGATGTTCATGCCCTTGGTCGTGCTCGACGTGCACGAGAAGGTTGCACGGAACCCCGATTACGTGCTGACGCTCGACGATGTAAAGGCGTGGGAGTCGCGCCACGGGCCGGTTCCGGCCCATGCCTTCGTCGCGATGCGGACCGATTGGTCCAAGCGTTGGCCGAACGATGCCGCCATGCAGAACAGAGACTCCCACGGCACCGCGCACTATCCCGGGTGGAGCTTGCCGGTTCTCCGCTACCTGTACGAGCAGCGTCGCGTGACGGCCACCGGCCACGAGACGACCGACACCGACCCGGGAGTACGAACGACCAAAGATGACTACTCGCTCGAAAGCTGGATTCTGCACCACGATCACTATCAGATCGAGTTGCTGGCGAATCTCGACCGAGTCCCGGAGAGCGGTGCGCTGACGATCGTGAGTTTTCCAAAGCCGCTTGGCGGATCGGGCTTCCCGGCCCGGGTCATCGCGATCGTTCCCTGAACGCCTCGTTTATTTCACGAGCAGGTCTCGATCGCTAGGGGGTCGCGGCGAGATCGAAGCGATCGAGGTCCATGACCTTTTCCCATGCGGCGACGAAGTCGCGCACGAAGTGATCGCTCTCAATGGCGTAGACCTCGACAATCGCGCGGAGCTGCGAGTTCGAGCCGAAGATGAGGTCGCAGTTCGTGGCGGTCCACGTGACCTCGCCGGTGCGCCGAGCGCGACCCTCATATGTGTAGTCGCCGCCGGCCGGCTGCCACTTCGTCGTCATGTCGAGCAGGTTCACGAAGAAGTCGTTCGTCAGCGTGCCCGGCCGCTTCGTGAGGACGCCGTCTTTGGACCCTCCCGCGTTGGCGCCGAGGACGCGCAAGCCGCCGACGAGCGCGGTCATCTCGGGAGCGCTCAGCGTGAGCAGTTGCGCGCGATCGAGGAGCCGCTGCTCGGGCGAACGTGAGTGTCCGCTTCCGCGGTAGTTGCGGAACCCATCAGCGGTTGGTTCGAGCACGGCGAAGGAGTCCAGGTCGGTGTTCTCCTGCGTCGCGTCCGTGCGCCCCGGCGCGAAGCTCACCTTTACGTCGTGACCGGCGCTCTTCGCGGCCTGCTCGATGGCCGCGCAGCCGCCGAGAACGATGACGTCGGCCAGCGAGACCTTTTTGCCGCCGGATAGCGAAGCGTTGAAGTCCCCTTGGACCTTCTCGAGCGCTTGCAGCACCGTCGCCAACTCCGCGGGCTGATTGACGGCCCAGTCTTTCTGCGGCGCGAGGCGAATGCGCGCGCCGTTGGCGCCGCCGCGCTTGTCGGTGCCGCGGAACGTCGATGCCGACGCCCAGGCGGTCCTGACTAACTGCGACACCGAGAGTCCAGAGGCAAGGATGCGGCGCTTGAGTGCAGCGATGTCCTGCTCGTCGATGAGTGGATGGTCGACCGCGGGCAAGGGGTCTTGCCAGATCTGAAGCTCGGCCGGCACCTCGGGACCGAGATAGCGCGAGATGGGACCCATATCGCGGTGCGTCAGCTTGTACCACGCTTTGGCAAAGGCGTCGGCAAACTCTTGCGGGCTCTCGTGGAAGCGCTTCGAGATCGGCCCATAGATCGGGTCGACCTTCAATGAGAGGTCCGTCGTGAGCATGGTAGGCGCGTGCTTCTTCGACGGATCGTGCGCATCGGGAACGGTGCCGACGCCGGCGCCGTCCTTCGGCTTCCACTGATAAGCGCCGGCGGGGCTTTTCGTCAGCTCCCACTCGTAGTTGAAGAGGTTATCGAAATAGTTGTTGCTCCACTTCGTGGGCGTCGTGGTCCAAGCACCCTCGAGACCGCTCGTGATCGTGTCGTCGCCATAACCGCTGCCGAACGTATTGCGCCAGCCGAGACCTTGCTGTTCGAGGCCTGCGCCGGCCGGCGCAAAGTCGACGTACTGGCTCGGATCGGCGGCGCCGTGAGTCTTGCCGAAGGTGTGGCCGCCTGCGATCAGGGCAACCGTCTCCTCGTCGTTCATCGCCATGCGGCCGAACGTCTCGCGAATGTCGCGCGCCGCGGCGAGCGGGTCAGGCTTCCCGTTGGGGCCTTGCGGGTTCACGTAGATCAAACCCATCTGCACGGCGGCGAGCGGCTCTTCGAGATCGCGTTCGCCGGTGTATCGCTTGTCGTCGAGCCACGTGTCTTCCGGACCCCAGTAGATGTTTTCGTCGGGTTCCCACGCGTCGATGCGACCCCCGGCGAAGCCGAACGTCTTGAATCCCATCGATTCCAAGGCGCAGTTTCCGGCCAGGATCATGAGATCGGCCCATGAGATCTTCCGCCCATACTTCTGCTTGATCGGCCAGAGCAACAGGCGCGCTTTGTCGAGGTTCGCATTGTCCGGCCAACTGTTGAGCGGCGCGAAGCGCTGCTCGCCCGAGCCCGCGCCGCCGCGGCCGTCGCCGATGCGATACGTCCCCGCGCTGTGCCAGGCCATGCGAATGAAGAGCGGCCCGTAGTGACCGTAGTCAGCCGGCCACCACTCCTGCGACGTGGTCATCAGCGCGAAAATGTCTGCCTTGACCGCCTTGAGGTCGAGGCTGTTGAACTCACGGGCGTAGCTGAAATCGGGGCCCATCGGGTCGGACAGTGCAGACGGCCGGTGGAGCACCGATAGGTCCAACAACTCGGGGAACCAGTCGATGTTCACTCTAGGCCGGAGGGGTACGTGCTTGTGAACCCCGTTTACGGGACACTTGCTCTCGTCGCTTTCCGACAGCTCGACGATCGTGTTTTCCATCTCGCGCTACTCCGATCCGGAGGAAGGGGGGTGATTCTGACGAATCTTTGTGAATGTGAATTTCACTCTCACATCGCGCAGAATCCTGCCGCCCTTGCCGAAGAACTATCAACTCATCTACAAAATCGTTCGTGAGAGCGGGATCGGCCGGCATCTCACGCCCTCGGAGATCTACGCGAAGGCGCTCAAGCGGCGGCCGGGCATCGGATTCTCGACCGTCTATCGTGGTCTCGAGCGCTTGCGCGATCTCGGTTTGGTGTCCGAGCTCCACGTGCCGGGCGTCGACGCGGCGACCTACGAGCCTTCGGGGCCGCGGCACGCCCACTTTCGCTGCAGGGAGTGCGGCGATATCGAAGATGTGGCCTACGCGATTCCGGCGCGCACGATCAAGGCGCTCGCGCTGCAGCACGGTTTCAAGATCGAAAACGAACGCGTGACGTTCGAAGGCCGTTGCGAGGCTTGCGGCGCTTCCTGAACCGCGCCGGCGGAGAAGTCATCATCGAACTCTTGCCTACAGTGGAACTCTGGGCTCCCACGCTTGGAGCGCAGGCGACTCACGTCTGCGCATCGCCGAGTTGGCTCGTCGATTGACTATCATGCCGCTGCCCCCTTCGAGATTCGCGGTGCGACTAACGCCCTCGATGATGCAACGCGCGATGAAAATGATCGCTCCTTCAGGGCGTCATTAAATTGCGCGCGGGGTTACGGCTGACATCCACCGCTGATCCAATCCGAAAAGAGCTTCAACTGTTGTTCGCTCCAATACGGGCCGCCCGGCGGCATCTGCGGCGTCTTGGCGCCGCTCAGATAATCGTGAACCGCGCGAGCGTTGTCGGGAACCGACATATACTCATAGTTGTCCAAGAGCACGTCCATCGGGGCCATATGCTCTATGTCCTCGGGTCGAAATAAGGGCAAGACGTCGCGCGCAAATGAGACCATATCATCCTCGCTTTCTCAACTGGCTTGCGCCGCTGCAAGTTCTTTGACGTCGACGGCATCGTCTGCCAACGACTTGGGTTCGACGCGTTTCCCGATCAAACGCCTGGCTGCGTAGTTTTCTTTGTATCGATTCACGCTACAGACCGCCTGAACTTCACCGCCCCTGACGTAGAAGGCGCTGAACGAAGCCTCTCGAGGGTTTCCACGGAAAACGACGTCGTCCCAGCGCGGCGCAAAGCCGCGGTATTGTAAACGATATGAGAATTGGTCGGACCAGAACGACGGGATAGGGTCGTAGCGCTCGTCCCGAGCGAGCATCGCTTTCGCCGCCACCGCAGCCTGATTTTGTGCGTTGTCGAAATGTTCGAGTCGCATACGCGTCTTGTAGCGCGGGCTCCAGAACGCCGCAACGTCTCCGGCGGCGAAAACGCCGGGTACGCTCGTTCGGCAAAGCTCGTCGACGACGATACCGTTCTCCATTTCGATGGACTCGCCGCGAAGCACGTTCGTTACCGGCATTACCCCTATACCCGCGATCACGACGTCGCAAGACACCCCGGTCTCGTCCGACAATACCGCGCGCTCGATGCGTTCCCGGCCTTCAAATCGCACGACCGAAACGCCGATTCGCACCGCGACCCCCGAGCTGCGGTGGTATCCGGCGTAAATGTCGCCGACTTCCGGGCCGAGCGCATGCGCGAGCGGCGCGGTATTTCCGGCGAGGGTTACTTCGCACCCCAGCATGGACGCCGAAGCGGCGACTTCACATCCGATGAATCCGGTCCCCACGACGAGCACGCGAGGGCGGCCTTGCAAGACGTCGTGCAAGCGCCGGCAATCCTCGAGGCTCCGTAAGTAATGGAGTCCCGCGAGATCGCAGCCGGGAGCGTCCAGGCGCCGCAGCTCGGCGCCGGTCGCAATGAGAAGTTTATCGTATGACAGCGTGCCGCGACTCTGCAGTTCGACCGATCGAGCTTTCAGATCGATTCGCGCAACCGTCTCAACCGTCAGCACTTCGATCTTTTTCGCGTCGTAGTACGAACGCGGATGGAAGAACACTTGCTCGTCGGCAAGCTGGCCGCGCAAGCGCTCCTTGGAGAGGGCCGGCCGGTTGTAGGGCGGATCCCTCTCCTGTCCGATCATCACGAGGCGCCCGTCGAATCCCGACGCACGTAACGTGTCGGCGGCCGTCGCTGCTGCGACGCCCGCCCCGACGATGACAAACACTACAGCGATTTCAGATACTCCACCAAGTCCCGCCGCTCCGAGCTGCTCAGGCTCAAACGGAGCGGGGCGTCGTAATGGGCGACGACTTGCTCGAGCGTCGCGAACCGTCCATCGTGATAGAAGCCGCCTTTCATGCGCGCCGCGCCCAGTCCGCGAAGCGGCGTAGTGCGATAGCGATGGTCGGGTGAACTTCGGTTAATAGGCAGTCCCCTGATACCCAGTCTTAGGCAATACCCTAACGGTACGATTCCATCTTTAAGGATTTCTGAATGAACGGCCGGCCAGCGGACAACGCAGGGCACGCGAACTCCTCGAAAAGCGCGGCGCGCTCCCACCGCGTAAGAAACACAAGAACGGCGCCGAGTGGCTCTTCTGGGCCGAAGAGCGAACCGAACCTCGCGACAGGTAACCCCTGTCCTACGCGGTGACTCGCTCGCCGCGTGCGATCTGCGGCGAGTACTCGTCGACGAGCGGCTCCGAAGAGGTGCGGGGTTCGATGTGGTTGGCGACCCACAAGTAGAGCGTCGGAATCACCACGAGCGAGAGCAGTGTCGAACACAGCAGACCGCCGATAACGACCGTGCCGAGCGGTGCTTGCGTCGAGCTGCCGACCTCGAGTCCGAGGGCCAGCGGCGTCATACCCCCGATCGTCGCCAGCGTCGTCATCAGAATGGGCCGCAAGCGGAGCGGCGCGGCTTCGAGCACCGCCTCGCGCGGCGACCGGCCGCGGTGGCGCAGCTGGTTGGTGAATTCGACGACGAGGATCGCGTTCTTGACCACGATGCCGACGAGCATCAGGACGCCGATGAATGCCGTCAACCCGAACGAGCGATGCGTTACGACGAGCGACGAGACGACGCCGGCGAGCGAGAGCGGCACGGCCATCATGATGACGAGCGGGTGCAGCAGCGATTCAAACTGCGCCACGAGCAGCATGTAGATCAGTAAAATAGCCAAGACCACGATTAAGCCGAGGCTGTTGAACGTGTCGGTCTGCTGAATGATGCCCGGGCCGAACTCCCAATGGTATCCGGTCGGCATGGCAACTTCGTTCATCACCACGGCCGCCGCTTTGGTTACGTCTCCGAGGGCGCCGCCGTTGAGACCGGCTGTGATCTCGAGTTCGCGCTGCTTATTCATGCGCGTCGTCTGGGACGGTCCGCTCCCCACGGTTACGCTCGCGACGGCGGCCAGCGGCACCGTTTGCAACGTGTACGCCGCGCCCGATGGCGGCGTCGAACTCGATATCAGCGACGCCCCCAAACCGTTGGTCGGAATTTGGAGCGTCAGTCCGGCGATGGTTTCGTACGTGCGCCGCTGACTCGGTGGGAGTTGCACGATCACCGGAACCTGCGTCCCGCTGATTTGAAGGTACGTGGCGATCGAGCCGCTGGTTGCCGTGTCGATTCCTTGCGAGATGACGGCGGTCGAGAGACCGCGGGCCGCCGCGCGGTCGCGGTCGACTTGAATGTTGAGCTGCGGTTGGGCCTGCGTGACGTTGGTGTCAGGGCGGGTAATCCCCGGAATCTCCGCCAGACCGGGTAACGCCTGATGCGCCAAGGTATCGAGCGTCGTCAGATTCGGTCCGTAGATCATGATCGAGAGCTCATCTTGGCCCTGCGAAAGTATGCGCGAGACGATGTCCGTAGTGCGTCCGAAAACGGCCAGACCGGGGATCGGATCGCCCATCAATTGGCGCATCTGCGCGGCACGTTCCGGCGAGGCCCGAGCGCCGCGAATGCGTTGCCCCGAAAGCCCGGCTTGCCACATCGCCACGAAGCGTCCGGCGTCGTCGCTTGAGATACCGGGTCGCAACGTCACCTGCAACGACGCTTGGTTCGAGATGACGCGCGACACGGGGCCGCCGCCCGATCCGACCGATGCCGCGACGTCGACGACCCGTTTGTCGCGGTGCAGACGGCTCTCGGCGTCTTTGGTGACCGCATCGGTGACGTTGAGCGCGGTGCCGGTCGGCATGCGCAGGGTGAAGCTTGCGAAGCGCGAGTTGGTCGCCGGGAACATTTCCGTCGCGACGACGTTGAGCTTCACGGCCAATAAGGTGAGCGCGAAAATGAAGGCCGCCGTCCCCAAGACGAGCGCGGGATGATCGATCGACCATGTCAAGAGCTGTTTGTAGCGCGCCGTGAAACGATCGTAAACGCGGTCGAAGGCGGCGCTGAAACGAGCGTACGCGCCCTTCGGGCCGCCGTTCGGTTTCGGCGCCACCTTAGGCCACAGGCGCGTCGAAAGCATCGGCACCGTCGTCACGGCGACCAAGAGTGAGATGCCGACGGCGACCATGACCATCAACGCAAAGGGCGTGAAGAGCAAGCCTTGCAGTCCCGGAATGAGCAAGAGCGGCACGAAGACGGTGATGACGGTGATGGTTGACGCCAAGACGGCGCTGAAGATCTCGGTCACGGCGGATTTCGCGGCCTCGACGATGGTCTCGCCGCGGATATAGTGGCGGTAAATGTTTTCTATGACGACGATCGCGTCGTCCACGATCAAGCCCACCGCCAGCGCCAGACCGCCAAGCGTCATCGTGTTGAGCGAATAGCCGAGTAGGTAGGCGGCGAAGAGCGTACCGAGCACCGAGATCGGCAACGACACGGCTACGATCAGCGTCGAGCGCCACGAATGCAGGAAGAGGAGGATGATCAAGACGGCCAGTATCGCGCCGTAAACCGCCGTGTGTTCGAGTGAAGTGATGGCGTTGACGATGAATCCGCGTTGGTCGAAAACGACGCCGATCTGCATCGATGGGAAGCGCTTCTGAATGTCGGCGATCTTCTTGTAGACGTCGTTGGCCGTGCCGACCACGTTTGCATCGGGCTGCGCGGTGATCGACAGGCTGATCGCAGGCGTCCCGTTCAGACGGGTGAACGTCCGCTGCTCGGAGATCGAGTCGGTGACTCGCGCGACGTCTCGAACGCGAATCTGCGCGCCGTTCTTCGTCGTGACAACGGTATTGGCGATCTGGCTTTCGTTCTGATAGAGCGCGTTGGTTTGAATCTGATACTCGTTGGAATTGATTTGTACGACGCCGGCTGGAAGATTGACGTTTTCGTCGCGAATGCGCGCGGCCAGACCGTCTGCAGTCAGGCCATAACCCGCCAGCAAGACCGCGTCGGGTTCGATCATGATGGCGCGGCTTTGGCTAGCGTTGACCGAAACCGAACCGACACCACCGACCGCCGAGAATTCGTCGGCGAGATAATTGGTGAAGAGATCGTTGAGGTCGCGCTGCGACATCGTGCTATCGGTGATGAACGCCGTTACCACCGGCAACGAGTTCGGGTCGAACTTGGTGATGACCGGAGTTTGCAGCGTCGGATCGTTCGGCAGCGACCCGCGAATCCGATCGACCTGCTCCTGAACGTTGATCGCCGCCGTGTCGATGTTGACGCCGTAGTGAAACTGAGCGCGGACTCGGCTGTTCCCTTCGGAGCTCGTCGATTCGATCGTGTCGATGCCCGAAACGCGGCTCACGGCGTTCTCGAGCGGACGCGTGACCAGCGTTTCCATCGACTCCGGTGCGACGTTCGGGTACGTGACGCTAACGTTGATGACCGGTGGCGAGAACGTGGGCAAGAGGGCGATCGGCAGGCGCGGGAGAGCAAACACGCCGAGCACGATGATCGCAGTCGCGATCATCGCCACGGCTAAACGCCGCACCACCGCGAAGCGCGCAATGGGATTCACTTGGGTCGCCGGCTGTTGGCCCTGCAGGGAATTCGCCTCCATCGGATCGCTAGAAAAAGCCTTCGCTCAGAATAATATTCCCGGCTGAGGTGGTCCTGGGCCGAGCCGGTCGCGGGTAGTCGCTCGCCCGGCTATGTTCCAATGCCGAGCATTCGACTGCCGAGATCGATCGTGATCTTCCACTCGCGAAAAGCGTCTCCGCCGAGGTCGCCCGCGACCGGCCGGCCGAAAGCCTTCGTCAAGTCTGCGAAGGTTTCGTCGTCGGACCTGGCGAGAAACCAGGTCGGCGGGGCGCGCCGCATGCCGACGCTGAGCACGTCGACGCGAATCATGTCGGCGTTGCGAAAACCGCTGCCGCTCGGAAGCTCCGCGCCGTTCGGCACGAACGGCCAATCGGGGTGTTCGCGATGCCAGCGCTCCACGAGCGAGCGCGAGGCGAAACTGACCTGGCGAACCGCCGAAGCATCGGGCATACGTGTCCGGAATTCGGGCCGGATTCGTGCGGTCGCGCCGGTGTCCAGCAGCATGCTCAACGACTCGCCGCCGACGCTCACCGGAACCAAAACGAGCGTTTCGCCGGGGAGTTGTTCGACCGGCGGCGGCGCGCTCTTGACTTCGATCGAGACCGTCTGCTGAGACGCGCTGATACTTTCGAGCGCGACCTGCTGCCGGCGATAGTCGATCGAGAGCGCGCCTGAAGCAAACCATGACGCTCCGAGCGTCGCATCGACGTTCAGCGCGAAGGTTGAAGCAAATGCCTCGGGACGCGCGATCAGCCAGCGCGTCGCCGGCACCGGGATCGATGCGCCCGGTAAGAATTTCGGAAAGGCGACGGTCGCACGCGGTCGGCTTCCGAGGGAAACCGGCGCGGTCGGCAACCCGAGTGAGTCAACCGTGCCGGGCGCTATGAGATCGTAGCCGCCCGTGTCGAGCAGGATGTTGAGTGAACGTCCATCGCTCACCGTCGGCGTCAGAAAGACCAGATTGCCGGAAAAATGCGACGGGAGCAAGAGCGTCGCCGCAGCAACCAAGACACATGCTCCGAACATGATGGATGGTTCGCGCGTCTCGGCAGCCGTCCCGCCGCGCACGAGAAAACCGGGCCCGCGCCTTACTTGGTGCGGCGATCGTGTTAACCGGCCAAACCGAAGGGGACTTGGATGCTGCGCCACTGCTGAAAGCGCGGCGCGGGCATCGGTTTCTCGACCAGATACCCTTGGGCGAAATCGCAGGAAGCGTTGAGGAGCCAATTTAGCTGCTCGCGCGTCTCGACGCCTTCCGCGACGATGGTACGCCGCAGATCGTGGCCGAGCGCGATGACGTTGCGGACGATCGCGGTGCTGTCTTTGTTGTGGGGCAATCCGGCAACGAACGAGCGATCGATCTTGATCGTATCGATCGGCAATTGCTGTAGGTAGGTCAATGACGAGTAGTGCGTCCCGAAGTCGTCGAGTGCCGTCTTGATCCCGAGGTCGTGGACGCGGGACAGGACTTTGTTCGCGCCTTCGACGTCCGAGAAAGCTACCGATTCGGTGACTTCGAGTTGTACCTGCTTGATCGGGACTTCATTGATCTTTAGGGTGTGAAGCAGGTGTTCGCAAAACGTCGGGTCCTGGAGCTGCTTCGCCGAGACGTTGATCGCGAGTGTAATCTCACAGTCGCCGGCATTCCAAGCCCGAAGCTGGCGCGCGGCGGCATCGAAGATCCAGCGACCGAGCCCCTCCATCAATCCGGCTTGTTCGACGATTGGTATGAAACGGTCAGGCCCGACTCGCCGGTTTTGCGGGTCGTTCCAGCGAATCAACGCCTCTGCAGCGGACATCCGGCCGGTCCGCAGATCGAGCAAGGGCTGGAAATGCAGGACGAACTCTTCCTGCATGACGGCGCGCCGTAGTGCCACTTTTAGATCGAATTCATCGTTTTGGCGCTTGTGCGCCGCCGGCGAATATAGGTGATAGCCGTGACCGCCTTCGCGTTTGGCGCAATAGAGCGCTACGTCGGCATGTCGCAAGAGTGTTTCTTGCATCGTTCCGTGGTCGGGATAATGCGCGATTCCGATACTGACGCCTAGTTGAAAGGTACGGTCGGACAGTTTATACGGCTGGCCGACCGACTCCACGAGCCGCTCAGCAACCTCGATCGCTTCCTCAGATCCCCACGCACCCGGAAGCAGAATTGCAAATTCATCGCCGCCGTAGCGGCCCACGATATCGCACGGCCTTAGGGCCGCACGTAAACGAGACCCAACCTCTTTAAGGGCTTCGTCGCCGTGCGCATGACCGAGCGAATCGTTGAGTTCCTTGAAATCGTCCACGTCCAAGAATAGAACGGCAAAGCCGTCGCCGTTTCGATCCGATCTGGTTTCGATGTGATCTTTCACCAGCTCGTGCCAGCGTCTTCGATTGACGAGCCCCGTCAATTCGTCGTGGTACGCCAGGTAGCGTAGCCGATCCTGACTGCCGCTCGCCGAGCCGGGCGGCGCCGCCGCCGGGACCTCGGCTGCAACAAGCTCGGTCGCTTCCTTCTTGCCGCCGTGGGTCGGAGGAGCTTGCGCTTTCCATTGGCCGTGAAAAGCGATGATGATCGCCAGCGTCAGCAGAGCCCACGCGACGATCGAGAGATCAGGCGAGAGCGTACCTCGCAGTGCGAAGGCGCCGATCGAGGATGCTAGGCTCGCGAAGACGAGGAGGGTTCGCGGTTGCACAACGCGCTTCGACCTGGTGAGTTCGGCGATAGGCAGCTCGAGGAATGTCATTGCACCTTATTACCGCCGTTGGACGAGATCGTGGAGCGCCGCGACGACGGTCACGTCGTAGAGTGAGCCGCACTTCGTCGTTAGTTCGGCGACTGCATCGCAGGACGTTAACGGCGGTCGTCCAGGTCCCCCGCGCAGCGCATCGTTAAATGCGTCGGCGACAGCCAAGATGCGCGCCGCCATCGAGATTTGATCGGCACAAAGATGATCGGGGTATCCGGACCCGTCGAGTGCCTCGTGATGCGAGCGGGTGATCGGGCCAAACGACGCGAGAACCGACCGCCCGAGCACGATTCGCTCGCCCGCAAGGACATGATCGGCCGGGCGCGCCGCGGCAGGCGTCTCCAACCGACCAATGTCGTGTAGGAGCCCAGCGCGTTTAAGGAATAGCGTCTCGCTCGGTGAGAATCCCATACGGCGAGCCAGCCGTTCGCACCACTCCGAGACTGCACGGGAGTGCTCTACCTCGCCATCGTCGACCGTGGCCAACCTCACCAGGAGTTTGTCGATCGCCGAGTCGATCTCGTCGGAGTAAACGTTGAAGGGGAAATGCGTCGCCTTGCTCTCCGCGTCGGCGTGGGCCAGGACCGGTTCCTGAACGAGCTCGAGGTCTTTCAAATAGTGATCGGAGACGCCGTGCTCGACGATCGATCGGTGAAGGCTTTCGCGGTCCTGCAAGAGTATCGAGAGCGCCCTGGCTCTGCCTGGACGAAGGCAGATCCGCTCGGCCAAATCGACGAACGAGGGGCGCCGCTCTTCTTGCACCGCGATCAGGCATTCGTGGACCAGCATCTCGGCGATCGTCCAGAGGACGAAGGTCCGCTCGTCGCGCGGTATATTCGAATACCATGAGGTCGTGATCTCGTGGCCCAAGCCGGTGAGCGTCGCGGTGTCCGGCAGTGGCTGGTTCATGCGGCTTTCTTTCTTGCGCGACGTTGCGGCGACGTATCGATGAGGTCTTTGGGCAGCGCCTCGATCATCCGAGCGTATCCGCCCGAGCCGAGTTCGTGAAGGCTTTCCAGCGCGTCGAAGACTGCTTGCGGCGCCCGGATCTCGGATGTCAGCAACGAGACAAATTTGATCAGCGCGCGGACGCGACCGGGCGCCTCGGAGGCGCTCTCCGCGACTTCGGCGATCGTCTTCCGCGCCGAGTCCTTGCGGCCGATCAGCAGAAGTGTAAGCGCAAGATAGGCGCTGGCACGCCAGCGGTGACCGTCCGATGCGGGCGCCGTTTTCAACTCTTTTCGGCACCGTTCGGCGGCTGCCGACGCATCGCTCGTCGTTCCTGCCGCCGCCGCATACAACGCGATTTCGGACCAACGCAGGGCGCGCCGGCCGGCGTCGGACTGCTGTCCGCCGCTGCCTTTGAGAATCTGAGACGCGCGAGCGAATTCGCCGCGCCAGGTCAGTTGTAAGACCTGGGCCGGGAGGATCGCTTCGTCGGAGGCTTTCATCCCGTAGCGAACGTCGAAAACGAGGAGCTGTTCCTCGATGGCGGCGGCGGCTCGTTCGTTACCGCGTTCGACTTCGATTTCGTACGCGTTGCCAAGTGCGTACAGTTGTCTCTCGACGCTGCTGGAAGCGGCGCCGCATTCTGCGATACGGTGGAGGTACCCAATCGCTTCGCCGAGATCCTCATCGATGCTATAGGCGACGTTGTGTAGGACGCTGAGGGCGCTCGCTGCTATCTCGGCTGCGGCGATCCGGTCCGCAAGCGCGAGCGACTCCTTCGCAAGGACTTTGGCCTCATCGTAGCGTCCACCGCGCAGTGCGACGTACGATGCTTGGTGCAAGACGCGCGCGCGCAACGCAGCATCGTCGACGCCTCGAAGATCATGCAGAACATGTTCGATTCTGGTGCTCGCTAGATCGTCTCGGCCACTGAGCGCATAACCGGCAGCCAGGGCCGATTCCGAAGCGATGCGCACGAATGCGGAAACGCCGGCACAGTCGTCAGCTCTTCGGAGGAGATCGATCGCGTCCGAGCGGCGGCGGCGCAACAGATCGGAGGCGTACCAGAGCCTAATCGAACAGCGCTCGGTCTCATGCCGGCTGACGCTGAGCGCTTTCTTGAAAAACGATTCGCTGAGGTCGGGGCGATCCGTCGCGGCCGCCGTTACGGCCGCTAACGTGAGTGCGACGGCACTTTTGTCACGCGTCTCGGCGCTGAGACGAGCAACCGCATCTTGGAAGATCATCGCCCGATCGTTCTCCAACGCCTCGAAGCCGTGGCGATCGACAATCGCCAAGATTCTGTTTTCAGAGCCGATCTCGGCCAGCATCCCGAGCGCAGTCGGAATTTCTCCGGCTGCCTCGAGCACGGCTGCCGCGCGTGCGACAACCGCATCGCGCCCGCTGAGCGACCCCACTTGCGAACGCAAGAATCGGTCGAAACAGGAATGATAGCGCAAGCCGCAGGGCTCAAAGACATACGGCGCGCTTTCATTTAGGGCCGTTAACCGTGTCAGCTCGCCGTTGCTGAGCAGCTTCCTCAGCGAGGTCGCCTCGAGCGAGGGTAAGAGGAAGGTCTTGGCCACCAGGTCACGGTCGGCGCCTGAAAGCTCCCGGTAGAGCACATCCGCGGCATCATATGGGTCGAACGTGGCGCTCTTTGGTAGTAGACGCTCGGGGAGCCGAAGTGCGAAAACAAAATCGGCCGGAACGCCCGACGTGATCTCGAGCATGGAGCGCACCGCCTCCTCGTCGTGGTTCGGCGCGAAATGACGTGAAAACTCAGCGGCTTCTTGGGCGTCGAGGCAGAGTTTGAACGGATGAAACGGATAGTTCGTGATGCCGCGCCGTAACCACGAGGAAACCGGCAGGTCGTCGAGCGCTTCGGAGGCGACGAGCCATTTGCAATCCGTCGGCGAATGCTCGATCGCTTCGACGAGGAACTGCGCGACGCTCGCTTCGTTTGCGTGATGCAAGTCATCGATGATGATCGTCCATGAGAGGCCGACGAGGTGGCGCAAGACCCACCCCGCCAGCGTCGCCGGCGGATCCTTTGCAACCAAAGCCCGTCCGTAGGCTCCCGTGAAGGTTCGACGTAACCCGGGCGCGAGGGCGCTCAGCGCGTCGACAAACTGGTTCGCAAAGCGCGCGAATGTCGTCGCTCGAGGAAGTGCCAGGTAAATTGCGCCGGTCGTTTGGGCGAACTGACGCAAGGCACTCGATTTCCCGTATCCCGACGGTGCTCCGATAAGGCTCACGCGCGCGTCGCCATCCGCGAGCATGTCGCAGATACGAGGGCGAGCGATGAGTGTGCTGGTCGGCATCGGTTTCAGTACCTTTATGCGATCGGGCGAACCGTTTCTTAGAACGCGCCCAGTCCGACGGGACTCCCGAGACCTGACGGTCCGTCATAGCCGGCGCCGCCGATGCAGAGATAGGCTGGATTGCAGATTCCATTGGAGCGTGCCGCCACCGGAGCGAACCACTGTCGATTGGCGTAGAGGTGCGACGGATCGTTGATGGTGCTGCCGTTGCCGGCCAAGGCGTAGAGCGCGGCGACAATGGGCGCGCCGACGCTCGTCCCGCCGAAGACGCCCCAGCCGCCGACTCCGCTGACGTAGGCGGCGACGCCGGTCGCGGGGTCGGCGACGACCGCGAGGTCGTTCGCGGTGCGGTTGGCGCAGCCCAGGTCGGTTTGCCAGCGCGGTTTGCTCACGAAGATGCTGCAGCCGCTACCGGTCCCCGACCAGACCGCCGAGGCCCAACCGTTGTTCGTCTTGATGAGCGAAGCCCCACCGACCGCGGTGACGGTTGCGTAATTGGACGGGAAATTCGTCCCGTAGCCCATGTCGCCGTCCGAGGCCGTGATCGGGACGCCAGGTTGCGAGTAATAACTGCCGTACGGTTGCATTCCGTTCTTTTCCGAGACCGAATAACTGTTGCTGATTTCGGTTGCGCCGTTGGCGACGGCGAACGGGACCGATCGTGCCAAGTCCTTGAGGTCGGAATCGGATGTTTCGACCACCATGATGTTGCAGAGCGGGCAGATCGCCGAAACCATCTCGACGTCGAGCGTCGCTTCGACCGACCACGAGGGATCGAACTCCGGCCTGTTCCCGCTGCTGTAGAACACATCGAGGCAGCCGTTGGCCTTCGTACACGGTGGCAACGCGAACACTGCGCGATACGCCCCGAGGTCCGCTTCGAGTGATGGAGCGTCGTAGGCGACGATTACCGCGACCGTCTGGTTTGCGCCCGCCGTCGCAGCGGCCGCGGTGACGCCGTAGGCATCTTGCAGTTGGCCCGGTTGATAGCCCAGGATTTGCGCCGGCGGTAAAGATGGATTGGGGTTGGTGGGGATGTCTGTGCGCTGGTGCGAGTGGCAGCGCGCGTATCCATTCAAGTTCGGCAGACAGACAGGCGACGCCGAGATCTGGGCCGGATCGGCTCCTATTTGAGTGGGAAAAGCGTCGATCTGCGTTGGAAACGCCGAGATCTGTGCAGCATAGGCCAAGATATCGGAAGGCCACGCCAGGATTTGCTGCGGACGGCGAACCTGATCACTGTTCGTCTGAGCGTTCGGCACCGACGGCGCCGAGTGCTGCGATGAACACGCGGTCGCCGCGATGAGAATCGTAAAAGCGGCGCTGCAGTGAACGAGCGATCTGAGTGAAAAGCGCATCGGGTTCCTCCGTGAACGTTCGGCTAATCCCAATCGGCGGACGCGAAAACGCGATGCGTTTACCCCCGGCGATCTATCCTGGTCATGTGCATCCTATCACGCGATGGTGCGACCGGTCACGATAAGTGTGGGACGTGCGACACAAAGTGACGGCGATCACGCGCGTCGGAGAACGCGTGAGTGCGTTTTTCGCCGCAAAATAACGCGGGTCAAACAACGACGATGGCCACAGCGCCGCCGCACGACGCCAACGGCTACGGGGCACGCCGTCGTAGGCTCTTCCAAGAGGGCGGCGCGACCCCTAGCTGGGAGTGACAAGCACTGGGGGCAGATCCGAGAGGCGGCGGCACGCGTATTTGCAATCGTTCCCACAAAGGCGGACTCCAATGAACGACAAACGAGAGCGGATCCAATATCAGCGCATCGTCCTCGATGAAAAGGAGTACAAAGATAAGTACTTTGACGAGTGCGAGCTCGTGCTCACTGGAAAAGGACCAATACGCCTGATCAACTGCTCGTTCGGATCGAACCATCTCGGCTTCGATGGAGCTGCAGCACGAGTGATCGACGCCTTGACGGGGATGTACGCGGAGCCGACGTTCAGGCAGTTCGTCGAGGCCGTCTTCGATCAGATTAAGAGCGGCTACGGCGGCATAACGAAATGGGAGAAATAGACGGCGGGATTGGTAGCGCCGACGGGAAGTCGAGCCTTAGCGTAGATATGGCTCGATCTGCTCATCCGCGCGCGGCGGTTCGCAGCGTCCACCGAGCGCGTAGGCCAAGAACTTTTCCGCCGACGCAATGACTTTCGAGAAGGCGGCTCTACTCTTGCTGCGAGAACACCTCGAAATCGAGGATGTCAAACGTCGCGAGGTGCATCTGTGACTCGATACAGGTCCGAGGAAGCTATGAGGCGACGGAGTAGACCGCCGTGGCGCGATACCAGTTGACCACTTCGTGGCTCGGCATAGGTTTTGCGAACAGAAAACCCTGCACCACATCGCAAGAGCTCTGTCGTAACCAACTTAACTGCTCGTTTGTCTCCACGCCTTCGGCGACGATTGTTTTCCCTAGTTCGTGGCCGAGGGTAATCACGCTGCGAATGATCGCAGCATCGCGATCGCTTCCCGGTAAACCCTGAACGAACGAGCCGTCGATCTTGATCGTGTCGACCGGGAGACGTTGAAGATAGGTCAGCGACGAGTAGTGCGTACCGTAATCGTCCAGTGCGATCGTTACGCCGAGCGACCTGCAGCGCGCCAACAGGTCGATGATTCTCTCAGAGTCCTTCATGGCCACTGATTCGGTTACTTCGATTTCGATTTGTTCGGGAGGCACTTGGTGACGGGCGAGCGTGTCGGAGAGATGCGTGAAGAAGCGAGAATCTTGAAGCTGCTTGACCGACGCGTTGACCGAGATCTTGAGCGGAAAACCGAGTTCGTTCCAGGCTCGAGCTTGGGCGATCGCTGTTTCCAGCGTCCATCGTCCAACGGCTTCCATCAAGCCCGTTTCTTCGGCGAGGGGAATGAACGTGCCGGGCGAGATCAGCCCATACTCCGGGTCCTCCCAGCGCATCAGCGCCTCGACGCCGTGAATTCCGCCGCTTCTCAGGTTCATCAGGGGCTGGTAGTAAAGAACGAGACCGCCGCGCCGGACAGCGCGGATCAAGGCCTCTTTTAGGACGCGACTCCGCTCCAACTCTTGGCCCATCTGTTCGGTATATTTCCGCATGCGGTCGCCGCCGGCGCGTTTGGCGTGATGAAGTGCGATGTCGGCGTGCTGCAACGTGGCTTCAGCCGCGGCGTGCGGACCGCGGGCCGTATCGCTGCCGACGCTTGCGGTAACCTCAAATATTCTTCCCTCAGTCCAGAGCGGACGGCGAATCGCTTCGAGGATGCGCCGTGCCGCATCGTCAAAGCGCTGCGAAGATGTCTCCTCGGGTAACAGAACCGCGAACGCGTCGCCATCGAAGCGGCCGATGAGGCTGCCTTCGGGAAGAACTCGGTCAAGTCGAGCAGCGACCTCGACCAGGATCGCATCGCCCTCGACGTGCCCGAAGGCATCGTTGACTTCTTTGAAGTTGTCGAGATCGATCAGCAACACTGACGCCTCGCCAACTCCGAATTGAGCGATAGACTCGGCACGTTCGGTCAAGAGATCCTGCCAACGCTTTCTGTTGAGCAAGCCCGTCATGCTGTCGTGGTAAGCTAAGTAGAGCAGCTGATCCTGAGCGACGCGACGCTCGGCCTCGCTGAGGTCGCGAAGCTCGTGCGCGGCGTCGGAAAGCCGTCGCTGAAGTTCCAGCATCTCATAAACATAGGCGGCAAGAATGACCGTCGAAGAGGCCACGCTGAATATCTTGCCGGCGTACCAGCCGTAGGAATACCGCGCACACAAGAGCCCCATAATGGTGTCGAGGGCCGATGCGCAGATGGAAACGACGAGCCACAAGCTCATCGCCGCAGTCGAGCGGCGATCCCGCAAGAGCAAGACGATCGCCGCCGCGTCGAGCGCGCAAATCACTGGCGCGATCAAGTATCTGGCAACCTCTGAGAACACGCCCTGGGAGACGAGGATCGGCAAATCCGGCCCCAGGCGTAGTAGCGCCCAAGTCACCACAGTCGCAAACACCGCGATACCGCCGAGGGCGGCGAAGGAGACGGGAATCGTCCCAAAGCGCGGCGGCCGGCGCTTCTCGCAGCCCGCGAACCATCCCGCGATAATCAAACCTGGGAAAAGCGCATGCCAGCAGAGCCAGAGGTACAGCGCCGTTTGTTCGGTCGCACCGAAGAGCCCCGAGGGAACGAAGACGCCAGGGAACGTGAGCAAGTAGGGGATCGCGATAAAACCAGAACACGCGTACGCCAAAGCAAAGAAGAGGTAGCGCAGTTCGCGTCGCGTGCGGTAGTGTCCGAAGAAGACGTAACCTGAGATCGACTCGGTCACGACGATGGCGGCAACGACCGCCGGCAGAAACGGCGGCAGCTTTATGGCGCGATTTTGCCCGAACGCGATCGCAACGCAGGCAAGTACGACCATAGCGGCGACGATGACGAGCGCGACCCTCCGGAGTTGGATGGCCTCGAAGAGGAACGGCCGCTCCCCACGCATCGAATCGAGCACGGCGATCTGCATCCTTAAGGTGTTCGACCAAGCAGCCGTAGTGCAGAACTCCCGGCTTACCCTACTACTCATTGATGGCCTGAAGATGTGATCTCGCGCATTCCGCTATCGTCGGCATGGCCGTGCAATGGAGCACGAGCGGCCGCAAGGAACCGATCGAAGGCGTCTCACGTGAGATTGTCGATATTCTCAGCGACGGCGTCGCCAAGCACGTTAACCCGTAGGACATTTTACCTGCCCGCTCTCTCGCGCGACGCTGAGCCTGTTGCTGCAAAGTTAGGTTTCCACGTTCCGTCGATTGATACGCTGCGCAAACTCGCCGGCGCCCTTCGACCGCGGCGAGTGCAGCAGCCGTAGGCATCGCTGCGATTTGAAGGCGTGCACTGGCGAAGGATATGGCGCGACCCTAGGTGCAACTTAAATGCAACCAGACTGCCGCGTAAATCATGGACTATCGCGCAGCCATGAGATGCGCTCGTCCGAACGGGCCAAAGCGTTGATCGAAGCCAACGAACTGGAAGAGGTTCCGCTATTCGCAGGCGTAACGCCGGCGCTGCGGGCATTGATTGCGTCGCGTTCCGCGGAGATTCTGGTGGCACCCGGGGAATGGGTTACACAAGAAGGCGACGCCGCGTATTTGTGGGTCGTGCTTTCGGGAGAAGTAGAACGCGTACGGCTCCTGAGCGGCCTGGAGACGCAGTCGACGACGTTCGACCCGACCGAATTCTTTGGCGAGTTTGCCGTCATTCTCGGCACCGAGTCGTTCACCTCGATTCGCGCGTTGCGACCATCGCGGCTGATGCGCGTGGATCCGGCCGACGTTCATTTGCTCATTACGGAGTCCAAAGAAGCGGCTGCGTTTATGGCTCAGACGCTGATTCGCCGCGTGTCGATTCTCCGTGATTCGTATGGAATGTTCGGGGCGCGGCGGGCCGTCGTGATCGGCAGCGATCTCGATGCAGCTTCGCATGCGATTCGCGACTTTCTGTCACGGAACCAGGTGGCGTTCGAATGGCTCGACCTGGCTGATTCGGTCGACGCGGAGTTCATTGCGAAGCTTGGCGCGGACACGTCGTCGTGCCCGCTCGTGCGCCTCGCCGATGGGCGAACGCTCATAAAGCCGGAGCTTCAAGTCCTTGCCGGCGCCTTAGGCCTTCCAATCGTCCCGCGATTCGGCGAATATGATGTGGTAATCGTCGGTGGCGGACCGGCCGGGCTTGCAGCGGCGGTGTACGGAGGCTCCGAGGGCCTTGCGACGATCTTGATCGAGCAGGACGCTCCAGGCGGGCAAGCCGGCACGTCGTCGCGCATCGAAAACTATCTCGGTTTTGTGAGCGGAATCTCCGGAGGCGAGCTGGCGCATCGTGCACTGCAGCAAGCCAAACGGCTCGGTGCAGAAATCCTCGTCACTCGGAAAGTCCGTGAAATCCGGCCGAATGGAGCCGAATTTCTGGTGGCGTTGGACGGCGAAACAGAAATTCGCGCCCGCAGCGTGGTACTAGCAACCGGCGTGGCGTGGCGGAAGCTCGCGACGCCTGGTGTCGACGCGTTCGTCGGGCGGGGAGTTTTTTATGGCGCATCGCGCGGCGAAGCCTACTCCGTTCGCGGGAAGGACATATTTCTCATCGGCGGCGGAAATTCAGCAGGCCAAGCTGCGATGTTCTTTTCGCGTTACGCTCGTAGCGTGACAATTGTGCTTCGCGGCAGCGGACTCGAGCGAACGATGTCGCAGTATTTGATCGAGCAGATTCGTTCGGTAGCGAACATCACGGTGGAAACGCATACGACGCTCGAGGCGGTCCATGGCGATGGACGTTTGGAACGGATCGTCACTCGCTCGGGCGTCTCGCGCACGGAGCAGGAACGCGCAGCTTCCGCGCTGTTCATTTTTATCGGCGCCGACGCGGAGACCGCGTGGCTTCCGGAGACGCTAGAGCGAGATCGACACGGCTTCATTCGCACGGGTCGTGACATCGAAGATTGGCGGCTGACGAGAAAGCCGTATCCGCTGGAAACCAGCATTCCCGGGATCTTCGCCGCGGGCGACGTTCGCAGCTCGTCCGTCAAGCGCGTAGCATCGTCGGTCGGCGAGGGCAGCATCGTGATCTCGTATATCTACCAGTACTTAGAGTCGCCACTTGTGCGGCAGGCCTAGGGCGGGGAAGGCTTCGCGACCCCTAACGGGATTCGACGCGCTATCTCCCGGCGATAGGGTGCGTCATTCGTGCGACAGGAGTCTCCTAGACGTTGCAGTCATTCGAAGCACCGCTGTAGGACCATTGCACTGCCGGTTGCAAGATGAAAGAAGCACGCCTTCAAGTCTAGCGGCAAGCACGCGGCTCAGGGGCGTCCCGTGGTCGAATCCGGAGTTTGTAGCAATGGTCAGCAAAATTTTGCGATCGGGATACCAGAATATCAGGGCGCTGTGTCCCCAATCCTCATTGCCGCGCGCGAGAATAAGCGGCGTATCCATCGTAGAGCGGCCGATGAACCAGCCGTAACCGGCAGAACCAATGCTCACCTTCTCTCGCGGCATCAACATCTCGGATACCGACTCCATTGTCACGATTTTTCCGGCCATAAGGGCGAGAAAATATCGCGCGAGCTCATCGGCATTCGACCATATGCCGCCGGGCCCGATGTATCCCCAGTTCACGCCGCGCTGCCGGTTACTCAGCTCGAGAGTCACGATGCGGGCGACGTCAGAGCTGGTTCGATCGTCAACCTCTTCCCAGAATTTTGATGCTTTCATTCCGGCAGGACGGAATACGTTCTCTCGAACGAAATGAGCATATTGCTTGCCGCTGACCACCTCGATGATGGCCGCGAGCAACGTATAGCCATCATCGGTGTAGTGGAATTCCGTGCCGGGTTTGCACAAAAGGCGAGTGGCGAGGATCGCTTTGACCGCCGCGTCGCGCGAAGAGAGACCGTTGGCGGCGTAAAGATCGGGCAGGCAAGACGTATGAAGAAGCAGCTCTTCGATCGTGATGCTTTCCTTATCAGAAGGAACCCCGGAAAGAATCTCTTCGATCCGTTGATGAACGCTGAGGTTGCCCGTCTCAACGAGCCCGAGGATAGCGGTAGCGGTGATCGCCTTGGAAACTGACGCTATATTAAACAGCGTGCTGGTATCGACGCGCCGTCGTCGATCCGGTGCGGTCCAGCCGTATGCCTTGTCTAAGATCGGCGTCCCATTCCTTGCGATATAGACGCTTCCGTTGAAACCTTGCGCTTCAGCGTTTAGCGCAATATCGTCTAAGTCAGCGCTGTGGCTGTCCCTAACGGCATTTTTGTCGAGCGACCAGGCGGGCGAATCGTCCCGAGCTTCGCCACTTGTGATCTGTTTCGCGTCACCGCCGCGCGCCGTTTCGTTCTTGAGCGGAAAGTTGCCCGCGGCTGCGAGAAGCCACGTGAGACAAAGCAGCGAGGCAAGGAAGACCAACTGGGGCACTAGGCACTATTCCCGAACGTTTCGTGGCACGCCTTCGGTTCTTCTAGGTTACCGATGCGCTTTGATGAGAGTTGATCTCGCCTCCAAGACCGAGGGACCGCTAGAGCCATCGAAGGCCGCCGGTTCCACCGATCGCGACGTCGAACTCTTCCACATGTTTTCTGCATACCTAGCCGAAAACTTGACCCTCATACGATGAAGATCGCAACTTGCCGACTGCAGGGTTCAATCCGAAATTCCGCGACGGGTTAGAATTGACGCGGTTACGCCATATAGTTTGGGTCGACTTTCATGTCTTCCGGCTCCGTCGTGTAGACAAAGCGATTGAGGCGCGAGCGCTGGACGTACTTCGTACCGAGCCGATCAAATGCCATCACCATACTTATGCGGTCCGCCGCGCCCGCCGTGGGCGCGACGCTGTGGAGACAACGGTCGCCGCGCATGACGAGCAACAAACCGGGGGCGGGCCGGACGGCGACTTTCTTGCCGAACAGCTCGCGCGCACGCGGATCGCCCGCGACCCTGTCGACGAACCGCTGCAGTTTCGATGCGGCCGGACCCACGCACAGACGGTAGTTCGGATACATCTCGATCTCGCCGCCGGTGACGGTGTTGAGGTAGAGCATCGCGGTGTAGGGGCTGAGGTCGTAATGCCAGCGATAACTGCCGCCCGGAGGAACGATGTTGACGTTGACGGCTGCCCGCTCGTCATAAACGTAATGGGCGTGGTCTGGCGATATGCCGGCGATCACGCGGCGGACGCGCTCGGCGACGGAAGAGATGCCGGGCAACGATCGGGCGACGTGGACACCATCGATCACTCGGTACAGTAACGAGCGCGACCGCTCGCGGCGCTCGATGAGCGGCAACTCGTGCTCGAGGCGGAATCGCGCGATCGCTCTGAGGTGAGCGGCGCATTCGAGCGGCGTGAGAAAATCCGGTTCGACGAGCACGTCGCTTGCGACACGCGCCCCGCCCGAGGCCGTCGGCACGCATGCCGATCTCGGACGGTCCAGGCGAGCCCCTTGCACCGGCGGCTTCGCGTTACGTCGTCGCCGACAGGCGAACGACGCGCCCGTCGAAACGCCGAACGGTCAGTTCATCGCCAAAACTTGGCATCGTGCCAAGGCAGTCGCGAAGCACGCTGAGCGCGACTTGTTCGCCGAGCTGCAACCCGCCCAAGCTATCGGAACGGAAATGCACGCCCGCCCCGTCGCGACCTAGCGCAAAGTTCGCGGCCAGCTTGTCGAGCTCGCCGCCGAGGGTCAGCGGCACGTTCCTAAGGGGCAGCGTCGCGCTGCCGTCGTCGTTGGCCGCGACCGGATTAGGCCACGGGTAGTCGTCGACAACGAACGCCTTGAACACGGTCGTGACGGCGCCGGCGATCCCACCGTGCGCGGCCGGATACGAGGGATGGGCCGGGCATCCGCCCACGTAGGCTTGCGGAAGGAGCGCGGTTCCGTTGCGCCGTTCCGCCTCGGCCACCGCGTGCGCCGCTAGCAAACTCTCGTGCAGCGGCATCGCGTGGCCTCGCCGGGAGAGATCGACGAGCCAGCCCAGCGCCTCGGGCCGCACGCGCCGATGCACCAGAAATTTCTGAGAGTAGATCGCTCGCCCGGCCAAGACCTGAGCGCTCGCCGCGAGTTGCCGCATGACGATCGAATCGAAAAACGGCCGCAGCGCCCGCGGGTCGAGCCCAGCGATGAAGAGTGCCGCATTGGCGAAGACGGCCTCGGAACTGGTCCGCCCGATGACGTCGGCGAGCGAGCGCATCGAGTGCAGATAGGCCGGCTTTTGCTCGCGCTCGGCGGCTTGGGCAAACGGCGCGCTTTGGGCCGCCAAGTACCCATCGCGCTCGGTCAGGAAATCCTTGCCGGGCAACGAGAAGTGCATTGCCTGAGTCGCCGATCCAAGCGGATCGCAGCGAACGTCGATCCAGTAAAACTGCGAGAGGTACGGACCGGCCAGCGCTGCTCCCGGCGCGCGAAAGACCTCGGCCGGCCCAATCGTTCCGTGCGAGCGCGGCATTTGAGCGGTCGCGATCGGCGCGAGCTCGGCGCAGGCTGCTGCGATCTGCGGGTCGTCCGCATATCGCGAGAAGGGCACGTCGCGGGTAAGCGCTAGCCAATAGAGCTCGACGGTTTCAGCCGCCGTTGTTGCCGAGGCCAGCGCCGGCGCCGGCGGCAGCGCGCACTCGGTCGGGTCGTCACCCTCGTATGAGAAGTCGGGGTCGACGATGCCCGCAACGAGTTCGCGAACGAAAGGCGACGGGATCGCGGAGAGGTCGGCCTCCGCGCCGGTTCGCAGCGCTCTAAGAAAAGCGCGATACCCGGCCGGATCGACGAGCCCGAGCGCATCGTGCTGCAGCCCCTTGGCGAAGCTGCCGAGGTAGGAGCGGCCGGCGTAGCGTGCCTCGTCTCCGCTGGAGTGCTGCGCGGCTGCCGTGAGGGGGAGGCCGGCTAACCGAACACGCAGTCGCCGGAGCCGCTCGAGGCGCGAGGCAACCGCTCCAACGCGCGCGCCAGGAGCAACCGCGCTCAGCGAGCCGGCATCCAGCGCGCTCGAAGCGGCGAGCGCGCCGACGAATTCGGATCGCCTCGTGGTTTACTGTTCGCCCGTGATATGGATTTGCGCGTTAGCGGAGCCGCCGTTGATCGTCAGCCCAAGAGCTTGGCTGTTGAAAAAATGGCCGGCGGTTGCGGCGCGCTCCTGTCCGTTCACCAACGAGCCTCGCCCGAAGTCGATCGATTCCACCATGTCGGAGAGCTTGACCCGGCCGGCGCACGACGAGTATAGCTCGCCCCGGCGCTGGCTAAGCTTAACGCTGAAATTGCATGCGCCGCCGGTGCCCGGGGTCGTGGGGACGTTGAGTTTCACTCCGAGGTTGCTCCGGACTTGGCCAGTTGTCCCTTTACAGTCGAGCGACTTGCCGGCCGGAGGAATGATCGAACCATTGACCGTTACCTGGTTGTCCAGGTGGAGCGGCAAAGAGTTGACGGGAGCGGCCTGCGCCTCGCGCGGCACCAACCCGATCGCGACCGCGAAGGTCAACGTGGCAAGCATAGAACGAATCATGCGAAACCCCCTTAGGCGAAACGGCCGATAGGGGCACGGAGTTCCCGACCCCGAGAAAAATCACCTCGGGCGGATCGGCACCGGCCGCATTGCGCCACCGCGGAGGGTTTAAGCGGTGCGCGTTGCGACCAGCCCCGACCAATCATCGGTTAAGCGCACGATCTGCGCGGAGAGGCGCGGGTTGTGGAACGCGAACGCGAGCTTGCGCTGCGCCCAAATGATGTCGGGTTGATGCTCGAACGCATCGGTGCCCGTCGGGATGTCATCGAAGAGGAGAAGCCCGCCAATGCATACGAGTTCGATGATGAACGAGGCGTGCTCGGGCAGCAAATCGTCGATCGAGCCGAGGCCGTCGAAGAACAAGAGGTCGAACGGCGCGAGCGCAGGGAGGATGGCCGCTGAATCACCGTGATGCACGACGACGTCATCCCGATCGGCAAACAACTTTGCGGCGGCCGCTGCCCGCGTTGCATCCGATTCGACGGAAACGAGCGACGCGCCATCGCGCAGGCCGCTCGCGAGCCAAGCGGTTCCAACTCCGCAACCTGTGCCGGCCTCGGCGAGGCGTCCTCCCGGCTTGTCGGCAGCGAGTCGTTGGAGTAGCTGCCCAAACGCGGGGATGCACGAAGAGTCCTTCTCAGGATCTTTCCCGAGCGGAAGAAAATCGAGCTTTTCGGCAAGCGCCATCGCCTGCCGAACGATCGGGGGGTAGAGGCGGGCGTCGTCGCGTTCGAAGACCTCGCAGATTCGCGTCTCGTCCGGCAACGCAGCCGCGCCGAACGCAAACGTCACACCATATAGTGGCGGATCGTTTTCAGCACTCATTGATATACTCCGCTGTCGCTGGGGCACATCGGGGACAGTCGTGAGGTGCACTCGCTCCAGCCGGCGCCGCGTACACCGACAATGACCTCGTAATCCCGAATCCTACTGCACCGCGTGTTGGGTGGTCGCTCGCAGGCTCCACGAAGTCCAGGCATGGGACCGCCACCGCGCCGTCCGCTTTGTTCATGGACGTTTCAGGAATCTGAAGTAGAAGGCTGCGAATACCAAAACGATTCCTATATTCACCGTCAGCCGTTCCCAGAACTGGTTTCTGAAGAACAGCAAATCTACAACGACGACAACTGCTGCGAACAGCAGTATGTAAAGCACGGTAGTTGTCTGGCTTCCCATTTCAGTCCCCTGTCCAAATATAGGACTAAATTTTATCTGTCGCGGTAGTTGAGCATTCAGCAATCGATGCCCTAGCAGCCGTCGATCAGCCCGAGAAGCGGTGGCCAATGGCGCGGATGCGGCAGGAACCAGGCGCGATCGCGATTTTGCGGTTTGGCTGTGCTCGCGTTTCCACCCGCGGTTACGTCTATGGTGCTCGGCGTTGGCCTCGCCACGCTTGCACGAGCCATGCTGAAACACCGACTCCTGACTTGCGAAATGATTCTTGCGCGAAATGCGCGCCCGCGAAAAAGCTCCGTCGATCACGGGAAAAGCAGTAACGACGCGCTCCTTCGAACGGTCGGGGATTCCGCCGACCTCCGGCCTCTTCCGGGTCTTTTCGGGAGATTGGTGGTCAAATGGTCGTCAAAATTAGACGCCCGAGCGCAACACCGGACTCTTGTGGCCTCGACGCGAATTAGGGAAAGGACAAGTATGAGCAACGGCATCGTCGTTTCGGACCCGGAGATTCTAGGCGGCACCCCAGTCTTCGCTGGCACGCGAGTTCCTGTTCGGATACTCTTTGAGAATCTCGCGGATGGCGTGAGCCTTGACGAAATTCTCGATGCCTATCCAACCCTCAAGCGTGAGCAAGCCATCGAAGTTTTGCGCGAGGCCGACTCTCTTATCGAACAAACCGCGTCGTAGGCGTGCGCGTCCTGCTCGACGAGTGCGTGCCGAGGCAGCTGAAGGACATGCTGTCTTCTGTGCACGAGGTCGCGACGGTCTTCGACCTTGGTTGGGCGGGCCTGAAGAACGGAGTCCTATTGAGCAAGGCTGACCCCCGGTTCGACTTACTTGTCACCGCGGATCAGCAAATGTATTATCAGCAGAGTTTCACGGGATTGCACATATCGGTCATCGTCCTTCCGACGAACCAACTGCGGCTCGTGCGAAGTACCCTGCCGGCGCTGCTTCAATCTCTCGACCGCATCGAAGCAGGTCAGCATGTTCTTATGGACCTTCCCGCCGTCGCGGAGCGGTGGCTGGAACTCCGACTGCAACGTATTGCCGACGAAGGTGTCGTTACCCGGCATGTGTTCGGCCTTGAGGAGTGAGGCGCTAATTCGATCGCGGCTGCGAATGTGTGTTTGAGGTGGAACTGCCCCTCGGCGTCCCTAGAAGAAGGGGTTGTGCACTTTGTCTTCGGCGATGATCGAAGCGGGTCGTGACCGAGGGTGAGCGAAGGCTACGCTACGTTCAAGAACGAGAGGCCGGATATTCTGCGGCGTTTATGTCTCATTGTTGCTGTCGCCGTCTTTGCGGCGGGCTGCGGCAGCACAGCCCTGACGCCCAGCCCGGCTCCGCTGCATCTATACGTCGTAAATGCAGTACAACCGAGCGGCGTACTGCAGTTCAATCTTCCGCTGACGGCGACGACGACGCCGAATTTTCTGATCGCCTGGAACAGCCCCGGAGCCACCCCCGCCTACGACGGCAGACCAAACAGCCCCGGTTCCGTCGCAGTCGACGCCGGCGGGAACCTGGCGGTCGGCGACAGGGCGGGTTACGTGCAATTCTTTATGGCGCCGATTTCGGGCACGAGTGTGCCGTCGGCCGTTCTTAACGCCGACGCGAGCGTGCCATCGGCGTTCGCGGTGAGTAGGGACGTTGCCCAGATGGCGTTCACGAGCGCGGGCGACCTCTGGCTCGCTGCCCGCGCATACTCGGGCAGCGTGAACGCATTTTCACGTCCCTTCAGCAACGCGAGCGTACCTTCGGCCTTCGTAACCGCCGCATCAATGACTCTTGCAGTGGGAACGGCGTTTGACGCCGCGCAGAACTTGTACGTCGCGGATACGAAAACTGGCACGGATGTCACCTGCAGTAGCGGCGCGGGAAGCTGCAGCAGGTTGCTCGTCTATGTGCCGCCGTACACGGGAGCGCCGATCACCACGCCGGACGTACCGGTGGTGTTCCCGCCGCCGCCGCCAAACGTGGTGCACCTCTTCGCTGAGTCGTACGTGAGGATTGCCGTAAGCGAAACGCAGCTTTTCGCAGCGTGGTTCCCAGCCATGCCCGCTAGTCCTACCTTTGGCCGCGTAGACGTCTTCAACTTACCGATCACGGCGGCAAGCACACCAGCCTTCTCGCTGGTGAGCGGGGTGAAGTTTCCATTAACGCTGGCGCTAGATCCGTCAGGGAACCTCTACATCGGGAATGGCGGCGACTCGACGGTGACGGTCTATTCGCCGCCGATCACGTCAGCGAGCGTGCCGTCGCTCATTTTCCAAACTGGCTCGTATGGCTTCGCCGACATCGCGGTCGGCAAGTAATATCTCAGACTGGGCGGTTGTGGTGCAACGCCAATCTCGGCGACCCTAGAAAAAAGGTTGTCCGCCTTTTCTTGGGATCCATTGCGAGCAGGTCGAAAACAGACCGACAGAATATTACGAGTGCAAGAATTGATGGCGTAATTGCCGACCGCCTTACGCGCACTAAATCGACGATGGCAAACGCTCGGGCTACGCATGCGATGCAAAGAGCAACCGCCGTAGACCACGAAACGAGCGCCCAGCCTTCGGACACCTCAGATACCACTCATGCGGATCGCTGTTCGTCGCGCGTCGACGCGTGTTTCGCCGCCGGGCTGAGTAGGGCCGAAGGCTCCGCGACCCCGCGGCATCGCCCTGGTTGGGCGGACGACGCCGCAGGCGTTGTACGCACAACCACCGGCTTGCGTCGTGAAAAGGGAACGATCGCAGAAAGCCGAGGTGCTAGGGTACGAAGCCGCGTCGCTATCGGATGCGAATGAATAAAGTATAGCGATATGCTTGCGTCTATGGTATAATTGACGTAACAAGGTTTGCTCGACTTTCACCCGCATTATAATGCGGGTGAAACTATGAAGCCCCAGCGTCAGCAGTTCGCGCGGGGCTTTTTCTTTTGCGGAGGCGAGCGATGATTACGAAATCCGTGCCGGCGCGCGCACATACTCGTACGTTCGCGATCGGCGTCAACTATATCACCGAGCATACTCATCAGCGCGCCATTGTCAAGGCCGGTCACTCCTTCAAGGGTGGCGTCGCCTATGCGAGCGCACCGGAGAAAGCGGAGTGGGTCCATCTGCGAGGCGTCATATCGGTGGAGACGGCCGCGATCGAGATGGAAGCCGTCGCGTCGCTGTCACGGCGCTGCCGCGATCCGGTCTACCACCTAATCATTGCCTACGCCAAGCACGAACGGCCGACGCGCGAACAAGTCGTCAGTGACGCGGAGCGCCTGCTGAAGGCGATCGGCATGGAGAACAGCCAGTATGTGCTCGCTGCGCACAAGGACACCGACGACTTCCACGCCCATGTGATCGCAAACCGAGTGGGCCCGAATGGTCGCGCGAACGACCTGTGGCGCGAGCGGATCATCCGCGAGCGCGTGTGCGCAGAGATCGCGGCGGAACGCGGGTGGGACATTGTGGTCGGCCATCACAATCGCGACATCGTCCAGCGTGTCGAACATCTGTACGCGCCGCCCGCCGATCCAGAGCGCAGGCTAAGCGACGGTGCCTACCGCCGGCTGCACGAGCGCGGCGAACTGCCGTGGCAAGAGAGTGCACGCCCCTACGTGCTCGATGCGGTCGATCGTGCGAAGGATTGGAGCGACCTGCATCAACGGCTTGGTGCGCACGGCGTCGTCGTAAAGCTCATTCGCCGAAATGAGCGCGTTCAGGGTCTAGCATTCGCCGAGGGGTTCGACCACAGGGCGCCTGGCTGCGCGGCGTCGCGGATCGATGCGCGGTGTGCACTGCGAGCCTTGGAAGGCCGCTTTGGGCCGTTCGCGCCGGCGCGCGAGCGTGTTCCGGAGGTTTCGCGCTCAGCGCCGTGGGCGGACATGGTTCGTTCAACAATTCTAGCAGCCGTCGATGCGTCGAAGACGTGGGAAGAGCTCACCCAGCGCCTCGATCGCGACGGCATCGTGGTCAAGTTGATCCAGCGAGGTGCACGCGTCCAGGGGCTGGCGTTTGCAGCGGGCCGAAATCCCGATGCGCCCGGCTGTGGCGCCTCACGCATCCATCGGCGCTGCAAGAAGGCAGCGCTGGAGCAACGCTTCGGCCCGTTCCCGCACGAAGCGCCGCAGCGACGCGAACACAATCGCAGTCACGTCCGCGATCGCGCCGAGCGCGAGGTGCACAGCGACCCGCGCTGGGCATTGCGTGACGCCGAACGCATCATCGACCATGCTCGGCTGCGCTCGGAGTATGCCCGCTACCGCAACCGCTTTTTTGCCGACCGCGAGCGAGTCATCGGCGCGCGCCGGGATGCAGCATGGGAGCGTGAGCGAGCGCAACGGCAGCGCGATGCCCAGAAGCGCCGCGAAGCGCGCCTGTTATTGCGCGCAGTGGCGCGCCTAGGCACGCGCGGAGCGATTGCCCGTCAGTTCGCGTACTGGTCGATCGACGCGATCATGGGTCGCCGGCGTGCGAACGAGTACGATACCGCGCGTGTGCGTTGGGAGGCTACCAAGATCGTGCTGCAATCGGAGCGGAGGCTGGTGCGTGAGGAGAAACCGCTGGACTATCGATCGTTCGTTAACGAACGAGCAGCTGCTGGCGATCGCGGAGCGCAGCGAGTGCTCGACGTGCTCGGCACTCCACAGCGCAAGGGGAACGAGCGCGTTCCCAAAGCTGAACCGTGTCGCGTGACTCTCGATGAAATACGCCTGCGGCTCAACGTCATCCGGGAGGAAGAAGAGGGGCGCTATCAGCGGGCACGCGTCGAGCGGCAGCATCTGCAGCATGTCGAGCGTCCGCCGTCACTCGATGAGGCCTTGGCTACCGAACGGCGGCGAGTTCAAGAGCGAACGGCTACCGCCACCCGCTACACGGATGCGGAGCGCGTTCGGTTGGTGCAGCTTGCGGAAGAGAAACGCTCGTGGAATCCATTCACTCGACGGACCGCAGCAACGGAAGAGAACCGCTTGCTCGATGAGCAACGCTCGCGCTACGAGAAGGCGCTGGCGCGTGCGATATGTGAGTTCGAGCGGCGCGACCTGCCGGAGATCGAAAAGCGGATCGGCGCCCAGCAACGCGATTATCGACAATACGTCGACGCGTCACTGGGCCTGGAGCGCGAAATCAACGATGCGCGTGCCACTCGCGATCGGATACCGCAGATCGAGCAGCAACTGAACGTTCTCGCACGGGCAGGCGTCGCGCTCGTCGATTGCTACGATTCGATACCGAATGCTCGACTCAACGAGCTTGCAGCGGCAATCGAGAAGCAGTACAGAACTCTGCCCGAAACCGTGCGGCGAGACGTCGAGTATAGCATCCGTCGAGAGCAGCGTGCTCGCGATCGATCGCGAGGGATGTCTATTGAACGCTGATAACGCGCGCCTTCACTTCATAGAGCGTACCGGGCGCAAGGATAAACAGATTAGAGAGGACGCCAGTCACAGGCGTGGGTCGATTGGTTCGCTCTCAAGCGCCAGCACACCAAAGACGCATTCGTGAATAGATCGTAATGGCGCACGCTCAACGAAGCGATGCAGGCCCTCTAATCCAAGGGTAAACTCGGAGAGCGCCAGGCGCCGTTTGCTCGAGACTGCTCGCTCACGAAGGCGTTCGAGGTTGTTCGGTAGCGTATATTCCGGCCCATAGACTATTCGCAGGTATTCGCGGCCGCGAACCTTCAGGGCCGGCTGGACGAGGCCGCGCCTATCGCGAGCGACGAAGCTTTGCGGCTTCACGACGATGCCCTCGCCGCCTTTTTCGGTCAGCTCCTCCCACCAGGAAATCGCCTCTGCGACTTGCGCTTCGTCGGAGAGGAGCACCTCGCGAAACGCAGTCGCCTTGAGAAGCGAAGAGTCGGCAGCGCAAACGGTGCCGAGCTCTTCCATGTGCCACCGATGGGTTCGGTCAATGTGAACGCGCCCTTCGGTCGCCAGGAGGTGAAATGGCGCAACCGTTAGATCGTCGATTCCACGAACAGCGCGCACGTATTGGCGAAGCGCACGGACATAGCCTGACGCTGCCTCATGGCGTTCTTTGGTACTCTCCAAGACGTCGGTTGTGTCGATCCCTCGACGAGCCGCTTCTAGCAGGGCCGATTCCGCCGCGGTCAGGTCAGCAATAGCCGCCTCTCCAACAGGGGCGTATTGTTGATCGACCAATTCCTGCGCCTTTGCCGACCATGGCATAACCTCAGCGTCAACGCAGACCCAGTCGGTTTCAAAACGCTGCCAAAAGTTCACGACGTTAAGCGCACCGCTGATACGATCAAGAACCTCCGCGCCCAGCTGCGCAGAACCCCTGGAGAAGAAGGCTCGGCCTGTTCTCGTAACAATGACACCGCGACCGGAGGCTATGCCGAAGCGCCGGCGGGCCGACTCCTCATCTCGGGAAAGAACGACGACGGCACGGCTACCCATGTGCTTTTCCTCGAGCACGACTTGATTGACGCCAGCGTGCCTGTAGTATGCGAACGCCTCATCCGGGTGCTCCAGCAGATTCTCGCGATGACTCGTTTCAGAGGGCGACATGGTAGGTGGCAGATAGATCAGCCAGCGTGGATCGACGCAAAACCGCGTAATGACTTCCAGAGCTGCAGCCGCGTTTTCGGCGGGAATCATCACTGGGGCACCGTAGCGGGTCGCGATGCGACGCTTCCCTGAAACGTCCTCGATGTCGAGGATATCGTCGGCGTGTTGTTGAGCCGTCGGTTGGGAATCCGGAACGACGAGCGGGCGAATAGGGTCGACATAGGTCCGCAGCGCTCGCATCGATACGAACTCCAACTCCGGATATCGCAGCGCTGTCAAGGAACCGCCGTAAACGCAGCCCGTGTCGAGGCAGACTGTCTTATTGACCCATTCTACCTGAGGTACAGGCGTGTGCCCATAGACGACGATTGCCGAGCCACGATACTCTTTCGCCCAATCGTACCGAACCGGAAGTCCGAACTCGTCGGTTTCTCCCGTGGTCTCTCCATAAAGCGTAAACTCTCGGACCTCACGAGATCCACGTCCTTGCATTTCTTCCCGCAGGCCAGCATGTGCGACGACCAGCTTTCCATCGTCGAGCCAGTAATGACTGATTAGGCTTTCAATAAACGTGCGAAGCTCGCTAGTAAACCTTACGCGTTCGTCGTCGGGCAGCGCATCGATTTGTGCCAGCGTCTCCGCGAGCCCGTGGGATACTATGACGTTCTTTCCATCGAGCTTGCGCGCGAGCTTATTCTCGTGATTGCCTGGAACGCACAGGGCTGTTCCGGCCTGTACCATGCTCATAACCAAACGCAGAACCTGTACGATACCAGGGCCCCGATCGACGACATCGCCTAGAAAGATAGCGCGACGGCCGCCGGGATGGTGCCAGGTTACGCTGCCATTTTTGGCCGTTTCGACATAGCCAAGTTTCCCCAGAAGCGTTAGTAACTCGTCGTAGCATCCGTGCACGTCGCCGATGATATCGAATGGGCCATGATCGCCACGTCTATCGTTGTACAAAGGCTCCCGGGCTACCGCCGACGCTTCGACGTCCTCCGGGGTATCCAAAATGTAGACGGAACGGTAGCCCTCTCGCCGGAGATTTCGAAGGGATTTGCGCAGAAGCCGTACGTGATCGAAGACGACCTTTGCGCCAAAAGGGCGGTTCGCGCGGGACCGATTCCGCTCGGCGCTGATCTCGGCGGGAAGGTTGAAGACGACGGCAACGGGGAGCGCGTGGTACTTGCGAGCAACTTCGATGCCCTTCGCCCGGTCCTCTGACCTTAGGTTTGTCGCATCAATGACGGTAAGACGGCGGGCGGCGAGCCGCTTGCCAACGATCGTGTAGAGCAGATCGAATGCATCACGCGTAGCGCTTTGGTCCGTTTCATCGTCGGCGACAAGCGCGCGACAACGATCGGATGACACGATTTCGGTTTCCGCGAAATGCTTGAGGGCAAAAGTAGATTTCCCCGACCCGGAAGCTCCGATAAGGGCGACAAGTGAGAAGTCAGGTATCGCTATGCGCATCGAAAGATTGCCATTTGGGTTGGAGCGCCATAGGCCGCATCGACATCACCAATCGGTTCGATGGTCACGGTATAGCCGTGTTGCGCGGCCACACCATCAGCCCACGCGGAAAATTCTGCCCGTGACCACTCAAATCGATGGTCTGGGTGGCGCATCGATCCGCTAGCAAGTATCGGGAAGAGCGCATTGTAATCACGGTTGGGCGTTGTCACGATGATATTACGCGGTTTGTTCGTTCCGAAGATAACGCGCTCCAACGCTGCGAGCCGGTCCGGCTCGATGTGTTCGATGACCTCCAAGAGCGTCATAGCGTCAGCGCCATTCAGACGTCGGTCGAAGTAAAGGGCTGAGGTTTGAAAGAGGCCTATCCGCTCCCGGCGTGAGGTCGGCAAAGGCAAATGATCGAGCCGCGCTTTTGCTCGCTCGAGCTCGCGCATCGATACGTCGGTGCCTGCGATCCGGTCGATTTGGAAATCGCGAGCCAACGCTGCGATGAGATCCCCTTCTCCACAGCCAAGATCGACGACGGATTTTGCGCCGAGCTCGTGAAGGGCACTTACCACCGAAGCGATGCGACGATCCTGAAGCCGGATGGGTCGCTCCAAGCTTTGCTCACGATCGGCGGCACCGGCTGTTTGAAGGGCATCGGTCGCAACGCTGTCGTCAATGGTGGCGAGACGCGCTACGGCTGCTCGTGCAAGACTAGGCGCCCGTTGAAGATATCGCTTGGTGATGAATTCGCGTTCCGGATGTGCAGCTAGCCAGTCTTTTCCAAAACGAAAAAGTTTCTCGACTTCCTCTTCGCCGACCCAATAGTGCTTGTTGCCGTCGAGTACTGGCACCAAGACATAGAGGTGATTGAGCAATCGCTGCAAGGTGGTCTTTGCGGAGACGGCGACACGGTGATGGGATCCAGAGCGGGCATTCTCCGATACTTCAACGGGCGTGGAGCTAACATCGTAACCGAGCGGTTCGAAGATACGCTGGGGAAGTTGCTGGTCGATGACGCGTACCGGCGTAACGGTAGCTTCCAGCTGCATGCTTCGCTCCGCAAGTTCCGGTCGATCGCATCGACCGTTGAGGGCGCCGCCGAACACCCTGGCGATGGCGACCGAGAGAAATGATGAGGCGACATATGGGCGATCGTTAACATAGGCTTCGACCAGGCCGCCCTCGGAGCTCGTCGCCTTGCCGCGTACGAGCGCTACGGGATCGACTGCGAGGAAAAGCGCCGCAGAGCACTCGTTATCGGTCGCGACGGGGTAGAAGACGTGCGCCGTCCCGAACGGTAGCTCGAATGGCTGCGCGCGGTCGGGATGTTTCCTAAGGAGATATCCGAGATCGCGCGCCGGCGGCGTCCTGCACGTTAATTCCAGAAGCATCGAACCAACGACGTATCGACTGACATGGACTGCGCCCCTGCCGGTAGGTCCGGGCGGGCCCACACGGCGGGCCTTTCACTTGACGAAATGATTGGCTCGCGAGACAATTGTGGTGCAATCGCACGCTCTATTTTCGCCCGCATTATAATGCGGGCGAAACTTATTTCTTCTGTCCAAATCTCGCAGAGCGAGATCATCGCATCAACTTGAAAGTGTGAGCAGTGAAAGATCACAGCAACGATATTGACTGGGAAACCGCTCCCGATTCACTGACCGTGAAGGAAGCTGCTCGCCTTCTCCGGATACCACGAAACGCAGCTTACGAAGCCGTCCGTCTCGGTTTACTGCCGGCTGTCAATTTTGGTAAACGTCGGACGCGAATCTCTAAGGTCGCGCTTCGGAAGGTATTCGAAGCGACCCGTGAGGAAGCAGCCTCAACCGCCGCCTTCAACCACCTTCCAGGAGGCGTAAAATAACGTGGAAGGGCATCTATATCAACGCGGCAAGTCCAAAGTCTGGTACTTGCTGTATGACGCGCCGTTGCCGAATGGCCGAAGGCGCAACCTGCGCAGCATCCGCATCGGAAAAATGTCGAAATCCGAGGCGGACGCCAAGAAGCGCGAGATCCTCTCGAAAGTCGACGACGGGATGCTGCGCGAGCGGGCCGGCTCAACGAGCGTCGCGGAGTTTCTTAGTTCATGGCTCGACGCGACCCGCGACCGGTTAGCGCTCAGGACGGCTGAGCGATATGCATCAATCGTCCGGCTTCACGTCGTTCCCGTCATCGGCAACGTCAAGTTGGCGAAGCTGGCTCCGGAGCACCTCCGCAAGGTGTACCGGACGGCACGCGATAACGGCCTCTCTAATCAAACGTGTCTGCACCTGCACCGGGCGCTTCATACTGCGCTTCAATACGGAGTGCGCGAGGAACGCGTTCTACCCGAAAACGTGGCCGGTCGGGTAAAACCTCCAGCAGTGGAAAAGCGCGAACCAATGCCGATGAATCGAGATCAGATTCGCTTCTTGATCGCGGCAGCGAAGGATTCGCGACTCGAAATTCCCATCGCCGTCGCGGCGGTTAGCGGTCTACGTCGAGGTGAGCTGCTTGCGTTGCGCTGGCAGCACGTTGACCTCGACAAAGGCTCCCTGTTCGTTGCGGAGTCATTGGAACACTCGAGGGCGACGAGTCAACGCCTTCGGTTCAAAGGACCAAAGTCAAGGACGTCGAGGCGAGTTATCCCACTCGCGCCTGAATGCGTCGCGCTTTTGCGCTCGCACAAGGCGCGGCAGAAAGAAGAGAAAGCTGTAGCCGGCGCCGCGTACGCCGACAATGACCTCGTATTCCCGAACCCCGACGGGCAGCCATGGCCGCCGGACACGTTCTCGACGCAGTTTGCAAAGCTGGCCAAGTCCGTTGGAATGCGCGGCTTCCGGTTCCACGATTTGCGTCACGCGTTTGCGTCGATCACGCTTGCGGACGGTGTGTCAATCAAGGAGGTACAGACGCTCATGGGTCACAGCTCGCCGGTCGTTACGCTCTCCGTCTATGCGCGTTCCATCGAAGGCCTCGGGCGGCAGGCGGTCAACGACCTCGCTCGTTCGCTCCTGCTTCGGGAGAGGGCCTAAGATTACGTTAGCAAATGTTAGCAAATGGCTCTGCTAGACGTTCTCCGTTAGCAAGCCCATTTGCGGAAACCGCAATAAAAATCGACGTTAGCGGCACTTGGAGAGGTGGCAGAGTGGTTGAATGCGGCGGTCTTGAAAACCGCTGAACCTTTGCGGGTTTCGTGGGTTCGAATCCCACCCTCTCCTTGGTTTTTTTGTCCTCGAGCTCGCGCCTGACCATTTCACACGCTGAGTTTCTTTGTTAGCGAAAACGCAACAGCGTCTGCTCGCGTTTTGCGACGCGATGTCGCTAGGCTCAGGGCACGCACGGCTGCGTGGCGAGCAAGCGAGCGAGTACCGGGGCCGGTGCTACCCAAAATCCGGTATGGTCCCCTTGATTTTGCCGGCCTATGGTCGGTACACAGGAGGACCCCGTGATGATCAACCTTCGAACGGCTGCCCTGGTCGCTGCTGCTGTCACTCTTGCGGCGTGCTCGGGCCATTCGTCCAACATGGCAATCCCGCAAGGGACCGCGCCGCAGGCACAGGCACAGGCGCAAGGCCCGTCTCTAGGCACGCATACGGTCAAGCCCGCCGCCGTCGCAGTAGCACCGGCCGGCTGGGCGGCGACCGGCACGCAAGCCCTCTCGATTCCGAACGCGACCGATGTCGGCGCCGTAGCGCCATCTCAGCCTCTAACGGTCCGCGTCGGTTTGCAACTTCGCAACACCGACCAACTCAAAGCGGCGATCGCTTCGCATAGTCAGATCACGCCGGCAACGTTTACGTCAACCTATGGCCCGACGTCGGCGCAAGTCGGCGCGGTCACATCGTATCTCATCTCTCAAGGCTTTACGAACATCAGCGTCGAGCCGAATAACGTGCTCGTCAGCGCCGACGGAACGGCGGCGCAGGCGCAAAAAGCCTTCAGCACGTCGCTGCACTCGTTTAACGTAAACGGCTCGACGGCCTATGGGAACGTCTCGCCCGCTTACGTTCCCACGTCATTGTCCGGAAGCGTGATTGCCGTTCTCGGGCTCAACAACTTCCAGGCGATGCATACGTCGCCGCAAGTGAAGCCGGCGCAGCCGACGCCATGTCAGGTCTTCGGCGTCAATTCGCCGCCGGGCACGTGTCTGCGGTTCTACGATCCGGCGACCTACTGGATCACCTACGACGTCGGCAGCACCTCGACCGGAAAGAACACGTCCGTGGCCGTGATCTCGTGGGGCGACGTGACGCAGTCGATTTCGGATTTCCGTTTGAACGAACAGAAATTCGGGCTGCAGCAGGTCCCGCTCAACAGCATCCAAGTCGGCCCGGCGGTCGGACCGTACTCAACCGCACTCGGCGAATGGACGCTTGACATGACCTACTCGAGCGGCATGGCAGGTGCCGTGAAATCGATCTTTATCTATCACACCGCTTCGCCTACCGATTCCGACATTGCGCTCGCATATAGCAAGTTCGTGTCGCAAGACGTCGCGCAGATCGGCAATTCGTCGTTCGGCGAATGCGAAGTTTACCCGTACCTTGACGGCGGCATGCTCGTAATGGACGAGCTTCTCGCCCAAGGCGCCGCGCAAGGACAGACAATGTTCGTTTCGACAGGCGACACCGGCGGCGGCTGTCCGGCCAACGGCGTCGGCGAGAACGGCGTCCCGGCCGGAGCGCCGATGGTGAACTATCCCGCCGCGTCGCAGTACGTTGTCGCCGTCGGCGGAACCGATCTCTTCTCCAATCCGGACGGAACGTACGGCGGAGAATCCGGTTGGGAATCCGGTGGCGGCGGAGTCAGTCAGTACGAGTTCTCGCCGCAGTGGGAACAGACGGTTCAGCCGATCGACGCTGTGAACATCGCGCGCGGTCTGCCCGACGTTGCGATGGATGCGTCGCTCGAAACCGGCGCCTTGCTGTGGGGCGGCCAGGCGGCCAACGGAGCCTGCACGCCGTGCGTGACCGGCGGGACGAGTCTCGCGTCGCCGCTCGCTGCCGGCGTTTGGGCGCGGCTGCAGACGGCGCACGGGAACCGGCTCGGCTACGCGCCGCCGTGGCTCTATGCCAATTATACGGCGCATTCGTGTCAGCCCGACACCAACACGGCCACGACGCTTCCACCCGGCGTGACGGCGCCGTGCGGCGGATTCCACGACATCGAAAGCGGGAACGACGTTCCCTGGACCGCGACCCCCGGCTTCGATTACATCACCGGACTCGGCAGCTTTGACGTGAAGGTGATGAATGCCCAAATCTCTCCCGACGAAGACAACGACGGAGACGTCGGCTAGGCGATCCTCCTCGCCGGCAAAGAGGGCGTCGCTAGCGGCGCCCTCTTTTTCGGTACGCCCGGCTTGGGCGTGACTTGATTTGAGAGTGAATTGAACGCGTCAAACAAGGACGAGGAGCGCTGACGGGACAAGGCTTTTCCGAGATCGCTCGTCGCGGAGGCATGCCAAATGTTCCGAGTCCCCGTCATCTTGGTTACGGTTGCCGCGATGGTTTCGTGGCCGGCTCCGCCCCCGCCGGCGTCGGTGAAGCCCGTGAACAACGTGTACTTCGGACATCGCGTCGTCGATCGCTATCAGTGGCTCGAGAAACTCAACGACCCGGCGGTCAAGAAATTCTTTCGGCAGCAAGCCGACTACACCAACACCGTCCTCTCCCGGCTCGGCCCCGGGCGCGAGAAGATCCGCGCCGACGTCGCGCGCTTGTCGGATGCCGGCGCCTCCGTCTCGACGATTTTCCGCTCAGGGAACCGCATCTTTTACTTGGAACGGCCGCCGGCGGCAAACGACGCGCGCCTGATGGTGCTCGATCCGGGGAGCAAACCGCGCCTGTTGCTCGATCCGGACGCGCTCGGCAAGAGCACCGGCTCAAAAGCTCACCTCTCGCTGTCCAACGTGTTGCCGTCGCCGGACGGCGCCTACGTCGCGGTCGGCATCGTGCCGGGCGGAGCCGAAGTCGAGACGCACACGCGCGTCGTGAACGCGGCCTCGGGTTCGTTGCTGCCCGAAGACCTTCCGCGAACGTGGTTCGGCGCGACGGCCTGGGCGGCCGACAGCAAGACGTTCTTCTACAATCAGATGCCTGAACTCAAGCCCGGCGAGTCGCAAAACGATCGCGAGTTGCGCTCGATCGCCTATCGGCACACGATCGGCGCGATCGTTCCCGACGTCCCCACCTTCGGGATCGGCCTGGATCCCAACGTCCCATTCGTTCCGACCGATCAGCCCTACATCGTCATTTCGCCCGCTTCCCCGTACGCCATCGGCGGGATCTCGCACGGCGTGCAAAACGAGCAGACGCTCTACGTCGCTCCCACCACCGCGGTGCTCGGCAGCGGTCCGATCCCGTGGCGCAAAGTCGTCGACGTCGGCGACGATGTGACCGGTTTCGATCTCAACGGCTCGATCATGTATCTGCAGTCGCACAAGAACGCGTCGCATTTCAAGGTCACGGCCATCGACCTCGGCGACAGCGGGCAGACGGCGGCCAATGCGAACACCATCGTTCCGGCAAGCCAGACCGTCATTCAGCAGATCGCCGTCGCGCAAGACGGCCTGTACGTACGCGGAATCCTGGCCGGACTCGTCGATCTGCGCAGAGTGCCGCTGTCGGCGAACCAGCCAACGAGCGGCTCGCCCGTGCATCTGCCCTTTGCGGGGACGCTTCAGGAATTTGCCACCGACCCGCGCGTCCCGGGCGCGTTGCTCGGCCTCGTTTCGTGGACGAAGCCGCTGCTCGTCTACACGCTCGATGCTAGCGGTGCGCTCAGCGACACCGGCATCGTCAAAGCGCCGAAGATCGACACATCGAAGTACACCTCGGTCGAAGTAAAGTCGCGCAGCGAAGACGGCACGCTCGTCCCGCTTTCGATCGTCATGCGCCGCGGCACCAGACTCGACGGTACCAATCCGACGTATCTCGAGGCGTACGGCGCCTACGGCCTCGACATCGATCCGTACTTCCTGCGAACGCAGCTTGCGTGGCTGGATCAGGGCGGCGTCTACGCGGTTTCGCACGTGCGCGGCGGCGGCGAAAACGGCGAGGATTGGCACGTCGCAGGCAAGGATGCGCTCAAGCACCACACCTTTGACGACGCGGTCGGAGCGGCACGTTATCTCATCGCGCAAAAATATACGTCGGCCGCGCACTTGGCGATTGAAGGGACGAGCGCCGGCGGGATCATGGTCGGCGGGGCGATCACGCGCCATCCGGAGCTCTTCGCGGCGGCGCTCGACGTCGTTGGCTGGACCGACCCGCTTCGCTCGGAAGCCGCCGACCCCAACGGGACGACCAACGTTCCGGAGTTCGGCTCGGTGAGCACGAAGGCGGGCTCTGCCAACCTCTACGAGATGGACGCGTACCAGCACATCGTCGACGGGGTGAAGTACCCAGCGGTGCTGGCGGTGACTGGGATCAACGATCCACGCGTTGCGCCGTGGCATCCGGCCAAATTCGTCGCGCGCCTGCAGCTGGCGACGAGCAGCGGACGGCCGGTGCTGCTGCGCGTCGACTACGACGCGGGACACGGACTGTTGGCGGCCTCGCGCGCGCAACGAATCGCGCTGCTGACCGACGAGTTCAGCTTCCTGATGTGGCAGTGCGGCAGCCCGCTTTTCGCCGGAATCCCCACCAACACACGGCCGGCGCACTAGGTAAAATAGCTGCGTCGCAGGCCTGATCTGCTCTCAACTTTGCGACCTCGAAAGGGGTTATAAGAAGTAGAATATGACCAGAGTAGGCCGCGTCGAAAATCGCATTTCGAGGGTCGAGGGCTTCCGCGTGCGGATCAAGCATCTCGACGGCGCCGACGTGCGCTCCGACCGCGCGGGGATGCCGCCTTGGCCCTTCGAGCGCGCCGCAAAAGACGCGTGGACGGTCGCAGACTGGAAACGCGAACGGTTCACGCCCTTCTACCCGGGCTTTGAGGTCGACGTGCTCGACCGCGGCCGCCAGCCGGTGATCGGCCAGACGCGGCTCGAAAGCGTGCGGAGCAGCTACCAGAGGACTTAAGTTTCGTTCGTAACGGGTTTGCGTGGAAAGTGGCGCGCCAGGTGCAGGCCCAGTTCTTCGATGCCGGCAACCAAACCGCCGGTCGGATCGTCGCGGCGAAAGTGTGCCTGCACGGTCGCTGCGACCGAATCCCAAACGTCCTGGCCCAAGCGCTCGTGCGCGCCTGCGTCGCCGACGACGGCAAATTTGCGCCGTGATGGGGCGACGAAGAAGTGTACCGCATTGCGCGCCGGGAGCCGCGTGAGTCCTTGCCGTCGCAAAACCCGGTGGGCCGTTCGGCGGACGTCGCCCCAGAAGTGCGGCGCGATCGAAACCGAGATCGGGGCATCGGTCGTCTGTTCGGCGCGACGGATCGCGTCGCGGACGCGCTCGTTATCGATGAATTGACGGGAGCGCGCGTTCACCACGATCCGGTCGCCCCGCCGCCGCCCGAAAATCCGCCGCCGCCGGAGAAGCCGCCGCCGGAAAATCCGCCTCCACCGAAACCGCCTCCGCCGCCTCCGAAGAATCCGCCGCCGCCCGAGGAGCCGCGGCCACTGGTAATAAGGAAGGCTCGATGGCTCGCGATCCATGGCAGCCGTATCACGATGAGCATCACTACGGAGATCGCGATGAAGACCAGGATGACTTCGAAGAGGGTCAGCGTGAAGTTCGACTGCGAAGCCGGACTCGGGACATGCTCGCCGGCCCCGGGCGTCGCTGCAGCGTTCGGCCCGCCTCCGATGACGCCGACGATGCGATCGATCCCCGAGATGACGGCCTGATCGGAATGACCCGCGCGGATCTCGGGCGTGATCGTTTCGCGAATGATGCGCGCCGCGATCGCGTCGGGGACGGTTGCTTCGAGACCGTAGCCGACTTCGATTCTGACTTTGCGATCTTGCGGGAAGATGAACAGGATGAGGCCGTCATCGATCCCCTTGCGTCCGACCCGCCAAGCTTTGAAGGCGCGGATGGTCCAATCTTCGGTCGGCGCATCCCCGGTGGTCGGGGCGACGTAGACCAGCACTTGATGACCGGTCGTCTTTTCGTAGGACCGCAAGCGCGTGTTGAGTTGATCGACGGTTTGCGGCGAGAGGAATCCGGTCGTATCGGTGACCCATTGCGCCGGCGACGCCGGAATCGGAACCTCGGCGCATAACGGGCCCGTCGCGGTGAGCACGACGCAAGCCGCCGCGATCAGAAACGCGCGAGCGGCGCTCATCCCTCTACAGAGTCACCTTTGGAGCACTTTCGGCTCCCGGCTGTGACTTGAAGTACGGCTTCTCGTTGAAACGGCTGCCGAAGAAATTTGCGACGAAAACCGTCGGAAAGGAATCGCGGGTTGTGTTGAACGTTTGCGCGGCTTGGTTGAAGCGCATGCGCTCGACCGCGATCCGATTCTCGGTCCCTTCGAGTTGCGCCTGAAGGTCGGCGAAGTTCTGACTTGCCTTGAGGTCCGGGTAGCGCTCGACGACCACCAGAAGGCGTGAGAGCGCCGAGGAGAGTCCGTCTTGAGCACTGGCAAATTTGTTGAAGGCATTGGGATCGTTCGGGACACCGCTGCCGAGATTGAGTTGGCCGACTTTCGCACGTGCTTCGGCGACGGCGACGTACGTGCTCTTCTCGAAGTTCGCCGCGCCTTTCACGGTCGCCACCAAGTTCGGAATCAAATCCGCTCGCCTTTGATAGACGCTCTCGACCTGGGCCCACTGCGACTGGACCGCCTGGTCGAGCGTCACGAGGCGATTGTACGTTCCGCCCACGCTCGCCACGACGATCAGTACGACGACGACCAGCCCGCCGAGAATCAACAACCAGCGCATCGTGCGTTCTTATGAGGAAGCGGACGCGAACCTGCGTATTCGCGTCCGCCCAAAGGTCGTTCTAGAAGGCGGTCGTCCCGTTCGGCGTTCCCCAGCCCGTCGGGCCGTCGTAGCCTGCTCCCGCATTGCAGATGTATGCGATCGAGCACGACCCGTTGCTGCCGCTAGTAACGTCGTTGAGATGGGCGCCCCGATCGTTCCATAGACCTTGCGCGGCGTTCTGCGTCGCGGCATTTCCGGCGAGCGCATAAACCGACGCGACGATCGGACTCGAGACGCTCGTTCCGCCGAAGACGAGCCAGCCGGTTTGTCCCGCGGAACCGTAGCTGTCGTAAACGGCGACCCCCGTGTACGGATCGGCAACCGCCGACACGTCGGCTTCCGATCGCATTTTGCAGCCGGTATCGGTTTGCCAGGCGGGCTTGGCGACGAGCGCACTGCAGCCCGAGCCGGTCAAAGACCAGACCGTTTCGTTCCAGCCGCGCGTGCTCGTCGAACGAGTCAGACTCGTCCCACCCACCGCAATGACCGTCGAATAGGACGCCGGCTGTTGTGGCCCGGTGCCCGCATCGCCGGCCGAGGCGACGATGACGTGGCCCGGATGAGCGTAATTGATGTTGCTTGCATTCACTTCGCCGCCGCCGTAGCTGTTGCTCACGGCGTTGGCGCCCGCGGCGACGGCGATATTGACCGACTTGCCGAGGTCGTAGAGCGTGGCGCGACTCGCTTCGACTAAAATGATGTGACAATTCGGGCACGTCGCCGAAACCATGTCGAGGTCGAGTGAGATCTCTTGACCCCAACTCGCGCTGGCGGTTGGATACTTGCGTGCCAAGCCGCTTTCGTTGAGCTTCTTGAAGCAGCCGTTCGCGGTCGTGCACGCCGGCAGTCCGAAATGCGCGCGGTAGACGTTCATGTCTTTCTCTGCGTTCGGATCGTCGTAGGCATCGACAACCGCGACCGTTTGCCCGGCCCCGGCGGTCGCCGACGGCAAGGCATAGGCTGACTGCAGGTCGGCCGGGCCGTACGCCACGACTCCCGTCGACTCGATACGCCGGCCCGGGAAGTAATAGGCGGCGGCGTCGCCGGCGTCGGTGCGCTGTTGGGCGAAGCAGCGCACGTCGTCGCCGACTTGTTCGAAGCCGGAACATGAGGCGCGCACGCCCGACTTCGCGCTTTCCAGCGTTTGAGCGGCGGAAGAATCCGAGGGCGCGGGTGTTAAGGGAGTGCTCGTTTGACCGGAGCAGGCGGTCACGGCGGCAGTCAATACGACGATGCCGAGCGCTCGAAAAATGAGTTGCTTCATGTCTGATAGTGTAAGCGAGGACACGCTCGAAGGCGCGTGACGGGGATCACAAAGTGAGCCGAGTCGCTAAAATCTCGCGGAAAACAGCCGAACGCGCCGTCGCGCCCAGGGACGGCCTCGCAGCGCTTCGTAAGCCAACGGCGCAACGTATGCTTGTGCGAGACGAGCTGCCCGGACCCTTAGATTCGGAACGCCGCGCCCTCCTGGAGGAGCTGTCGGGCTATCGTCCCTATGACGCGCGCGAGCGAACGATGGTCGAACGTCTCGCCGCCTTCGTCGCGGCCGAACGCCGTTGCTTCGAACGGACGCTCAAAATCGGTCATCTGACGGGTTCGGCCTGGATCGTCGATCGCAACCTCGAACGCGCCTTGCTGACACACCACCGCAAGCTAGAAAAGTGGTTGCAACTGGGTGGGCACGCCGACGGCGACTCCGACTTGCGCCGGGTCGCGCTGCGCGAGGCGCGCGAAGAGTCAGGTTTGCGTGACCTCGAACTCGCTCGCTCGTCCATTTACGATGTCGACGTGCACGAGATACCGGGGCGACCGAACGAGCCCGCGCACCTTCACTACGACGTGCGCTTCGCCTTCTTCGCCGATCCCGGAGCCGCGCTCGCGGCCAGCCAGGAATCGCACGAGGTGGCCTGGATTCCGCTCGAGCGTGTGGACGACTTGAACGTCGACGATTCGGTGCGCCGGCTCATCGCGAAGACGCAGGGTCTCGCGCCGTGAACTCGCTGCGATGACCTACCTGTGGTTGTTCGTCAATCTCGCCGCCGCCGCCGCGCTCGGCGGCGCGATCGGTGCGCAACGGCAAGCCGCGCACAAGCCTGCCGGCTTTCGAACGCATCTCTTGGTTGCGATCGGTTCCTGCGCGTTCATGGAGATTTCCCGGCTCTCGGGTGACTCGCGCATCGCCGCCGGCGTGATCACCGGCATCGGTTTTCTCGGCGCCGGCGCAATCGTGCGCGAAGGTTTGACCACGCGCGGCCTGACGACGGCGGCGTCGATCTGGGCCGTCTCGGCGGTCGGACTCGCGCTCGGTTTTGGAACCCGCGAATCCTACGTCATCGGCGCGCTGACGACCGTCATCGTCCTTGCGACGTTGTCGTTTTCCGACGAGAAGCTCGAACGGGTCTACCGCCCACGCTTCGAGGTCGACGCGTGGATCACGTTCGAACCGAGGGCAGTCTCCGCGGAACAGATCTTCACCATCTTCGCGCGAGTCTGTCTCGACGTGCAGCGCACCGCTCGATTCGAACTATCGGACGACAACGGCGTTCAGGTCGCGACGTGGATGCTGGTGCTCCACGCCGACAACCGGGACAATTTGCGAAGCGTCGCGGTGGACGTGGGCGAGGTCAAAGGCGTCAGACGCGTGGCTTTGTCGGAGATCTCCCCCGCCTAAGAGACGTCAGCGTGGCAGTAGCAGCGCTCGCTTCGCCCTCTTCTACGGCGCGCCGATTCTCTCGAATCCGACGAACGGGACGAGCGCTTCGGGGATTCGGATGCTGCCGTCGCGCTGCTGATAATTTTCCAAAATCGCTACGACCGTGCGGCCGATGGCTCCGCCGGAACCGTTGAGCGTGTGTACGATCTCGGGTTTGCCCTTCGCATCGCGGCGGAGGCGAATCTGCGCGCGCCGGGCTTGAAAGTCGGTGCAGTTCGAGCACGAACTGATCTCGCGGTAGCGATTCTGTCCAGGCAGCCAGACCTCGACGTCATACGTTTTGGCTGCGTTGAACCCGACGTCGGCCGAACAGAGCGAGACGACGCGGTGCGGCAGACCGAGTTCGGCGTAGAGCGCCTCCGCATCGCCGACGAGCCGTTCGAGTTTTTCGAACGAATTCTCGGGAGCGGTTAGCCAAACCAATTCGACCTTCTCGAACTGATGCAGGCGAATCATTCCGCGCGTGTCTTTCCCAGCCGCCCCGGCTTCTTTCCGGAAGCAGGGCGTGTACGCCGTGTACTGCAGCGGAAACTTTTCGAACGGAATGATCTCGTCGGAGTGCAGCGCGGTCAACGGCACTTCCGACGTCGGTATCATGAACAGATCGGCGCCGGCGTCCCCAAACATCGCGTCGGCAAATTTGGTGAGCTGTCCGGTCGACCACATCGTCTTGCGGTTGACCAGCACGGGAGGTCCGATCTCCGTATAGCCGCGTTCGGCGGCGCGCGTCAGGAAAAAATTTACCAAGCCCCTCGAGAGCCGCGCGCCGGCGCCGCGCAAGACGACGAAACGGCTGCCTGAAAGTTTCGCGGCGCGCTCGAAATCGAGGATGCCGAGTGACTCTCCGAGTTCCCAATGCGGTTTCGGCGTGAAGTCGAATGCCGGCGGCGTTCCCCACGTCCGGACGACGACGTTGTCGTCTTCGCCGGTGCCGTCCGGAACCGAATCGTCGAGCAGGTTCGGAACGTCGGTGAGGATCGCTTCGATGCGGCCCTCGAGTTCGGGGATGGCTGCGGCGCCTTCGGCGATGCGCGCGTCGAGCGCCGCAATTTCCGGGCGCAAACGCTGCGCTTCGGCGGCGCGATCGGCCGCTTTGGCGATCGTTTGCGTCAGCGCGTTCTTTTTAGCCTTGAGCGTTTCGGCGGCGGTAATCGCGGCGCGCAGCTTTTCATCGAGGCGCAAGACCTCGTCGACAAAATCCGCGCCCGTCGGCCGCCTCGCCGCGACGCGGCGAACGCGCTCGGGATCGCGGCGCAGCAGCATCAGGTCGAGCATCGCTCGGAGTTTCGCGGATCGGGGCGAAGCGCCCGCAAGGGGCACCAGGCGACTGCAAGGAGAACCTCGGCGGCCTTATGCCGCTCTCGAGTACCCTCCCGGGAGGGGTCGGCGACGAACGGCGCTTCGTCGCCGAACGGCTGCTGGCGCCGTCGCAGGCGATTTGTGCTTACTTCGCGCGCGTCGAACTCGCCGTGCCGCGTCTCGAGCGCGTCGCGTTGAGTGCGGCGGCGGGCCGCGTGCTGGCGAGCGATGCGCTTGCGCGCGACGACCATCCGTCGCACGCACGCTCGACGATGGACGGATTTGCGATTCGCAGCGGCGCCAAACTTCAGCGGAAGATCGTCGGCGAGATCCGGATGGGCTGCGCGCCGCCGCGTCCGATCGAAGCGGACGAGACGTTGCGCATCCCGACCGGAGGAGCGCTTCCCGAAGGCGCCGATGCCGTGATTCCGCTCGAAGCCGTCGACGTCGCCGGCGAGACGATCGTCATGCGCGTCGCGGTCGCGGCCGGGGAGAATCTGACGCAGCGCGCCGCCGATCTGCATGCCGGCGAATGCGTCTTGAAAGCGGGCCGTCGTCTCGGAGCGCCCGAACTCGGCGTCCTTGCGACGCTCGGGTGCACGCTGGTCGACGTCTTCGTGCGGCCTCGTTTCGGGATTATCTCGACCGGCGACGAGTTGATCGATCCCGGCGAAATTCCCGAACTCGGACAGGTGCGCGATTCGAATCGCTATGCGATCGGCGCCGCCCTCGCGGCGCTCGGGGCGGATCCGGTGCAACTGCCGCGAGTCGGCGACGAAGCATCGGCGTTGCGCGACGCGCTTCGCGCCGCGCTCTCATCGTGCGACGCGGTCATTCTTACCGGTGGCTCCTCGGTCGGAGAACGCGACCTCACGCCGGCGGTCGTTGCCGAACTCGGCGCACCGGGGCCAATCGTTCACGGACTGCGCGTCAAGCCGGGGAAACCGGCATTGCTCGCTGCAATCGGCTCGAAACCCGTGATCGGTTTGCCGGGGAACCCCGCCTCGTCGCTGATGATTTTGGAAGCCGTCGCGCGGCCGATCGTCGCCGCCTGCACCGGCGCGACGCACGACCGGCCGGTGACCGTCGACGCGATCGCCGCTGCGCCGTTCCGGGGGCGCGAGGGCTGGACGTGGTTCGTCCCCACGAAGTTGAGCGACCGAGGCGGAACGCTTTTGGCCACTCCGCTGCCGCTCCGTTCGTCTCACGTCAGCTTGCTCGCGCGCGCCGCCGGGTACGTGACGCTGGGCGAGACGAGCGGCCAGATCGACGCCGGCGAACGAGTCGGCGTCACGCTCTTCTCCTCGGGCGGCGCGCCTATCGAGCCCTCGGCATGAGCGCGCGGCCACCGGCGCCGGCACCGGCGATTGCGGCCCTCCCGTTAAATCGACCGTTCGTCGCGCCCGAAGAGTTGGCGCGTAGCGCCGGCCACACGTCGCTCTTGCGGCTTGGCGCAAACGAGAGCGCTTTTGGACCGCCGCCGCGCGCGCTCGCGGCGATGCGCGATTCACTCGCGCACGTCTCGTGGTACGGCGATCCCGAATCGAGCGACTTGCGCGCGGCGCTGGCGGAGCGTCATCGCTGCGCGCCCGAGAATATCGTCGTCGGCGCCGGGATCGATGACTTGCTCGGGATGGCGGTCGCAGGTTTTATGGCGCCGGGTGACGCTGCCGTTGCGACGCTTGGTACGTACCCGACGTTTGCCTATCACGTGACCACGCGCAACTGCCGGATCGAGTCGCACGCCTACGATTTCGACGGGAGCATCGCGCTCGGCGCGCTCTTCGAACGGGCGAAGACGGCGCGCGCGCGGCTGGTCTATCTCGCCAACCCCGACAATCCCAGCGGCAGCTTCGTCGAACGTCCGGCGCTCGAGCGCGCGCTCGAATCACTCCCCGACGATACGCTTTTCATTTTGGACGAGGCCTACGCCGACTTCGCCGCTTCGAGCGAACTCTTGCCCGATCGCATCGATCCGCGCATCGTTCGGATGCGAACGTTCTCCAAGGCCTATGGGCTCGCGGGGGCGCGGATCGGCTATGCGCTCGCCGATCGCGAAGTCATCTCCACCTTCAATAAGATTCGCATCCAGTACAACGTGAACCGGACGGCGCAGTTCGGCGCGCTCGCAGCACTCGACGACGTCAGCTTCATCGCCGGCGTCGTCCTCGAGGTGGCGGAGGGCCGCGCCGATTACGCCGACCTGGGGAAGCGCCTCGGCATTCCGACCCTTTCGTCGATGGCGAATTTCGTGAACTTCGATCTGGGTACGCGCGAACGCGCCGATGCGACGCTTGCGGCCTTGATGCGCAACGCCGTGTTCGTTCGCAAGCCCGGCGCGGCGCCGCTGGATCGGTGCATCCGCGTCACGGTGGGCACGCCCCACGAGCGCGCCGACTTCGCGCGACATTTCGCCGCCGTGCTGGCGGACGTCAATGCGTTGGCGCCGGCACCGTGAGATACGCGGTCGTCTCGGACATTCACGGCAACCTCGAAGCCCTGAGCGCAGTTTTCGCGAAGGTTTCATCCGGCGACGGCGTGTTGTGCCTCGGCGATACCGTCGGCTACGGGCCGAATCCCAACGAGTGCGTCGCGCTCGTGCGCGAACGCGCTACCGCTTGCGTGCTTGGCAATCACGACGTCGCCGCCGTCGACGGCCACGGTCTGGGTTACTTCAATCCGTTTGCGCTCGAAGCGATGCTGTGGACGCAAGGCGTCCTTTCGGCGGAGAGCCGCGCGTGGCTCGACAGCCTCGGCTACGAGTTGAGGATGCCCGGCTATTTGATGGTCCATGGAGCGCCGGTCAATTATTTTGCATACATCATGGACAAGGCGACGGCGGCGCTGGCTTTCCACGCGAGCGACGCGCCGCTGATCTTTGTCGGCCACACGCACGTCGCCGAATACTACGCGCTCGAGCCGGACGGAAAGATCGAACATCGTCACATGCAGTACGGTGGAACGATCGAACTCGATGCTGCGAAGCGCTACCTGATTAACGTCGGAAGCGTCGGTCAGCCGCGCGACCTCAATCCCGACGCGTCGTTCGTCTTCTACGAACCCGAGGCGAAGACGATCGTTTGGGAGCGCGTCGCCTACCCGATCGCGCGCGTGCAGGAGAAGATCGGAGAGGTCCACCTTCCCGAAATACTCGCGACACGGCTGACGGTCGGCAGATAAATGGCGCCTTCACGGCCAAGTAATGCCGCATCATGAGAAACTTTACGGCGGGCCTGCTCGCCTTGGCAGCGCTCTCGTCGCTCGTTTGCGCGCTCCCCGCGCGTTCTGCGACGCCGGCGCCGAAGTCGACGGCCGCCGGCAGCGCCAAGGAACGCAACGACTACGCCAACGCGCTGTTCACCGCGCCGCTCTCCGCCGGACTCAAACACTTCTATGCGCGCTCCTTCAAGGAAGCTCAAGCCGACTTCGAACGCGCGCTGGCCGTCGTCCCCGACAACACGCTCGCAATCTCGTTCTTGAACGCCGCTGCGGCGCAGCAAACCGGCGAATTGGACGTTCTGACGAACCTCGAAGAAGACGCCGTGAGCGGTGCCCCCAAGAACTACGTCAATCACGTCCGGCTCGGATTTACGTACATGTTTTCGCCGCGCGATCGGTCGCTCGACGCTCGCGAGGAATTACAAAACGCGGTCAACTTGAACGTCGAGGGTCAGGCCGCGCACGTCGGCCTGGGCATCTTACGGTACAACGAGCGTTCCACCAACCGCGCGAAAACCGAGATGCTGATCGCGCTCAAGAGCGATCCGAGCAACGTTCTCGCTCGCGAATATCTCGCCGAAATCTACCAAATCGATTTGCGCGACCCGCAACGCGGGATGTCATACGCCATCGACGTGCCGAACCTCGTCCCCGGCTACGCCGACATTCAGTTCCATATCGGATCGCTGCTGCACGACCTCAAGCAGCCCGACGCGGCGATCGCGGCGTTGCGCCGCGGCCTCGAGCTCGACAGCGGCAACGTCGGCGAAGCGGGGCAACACGGCTATACGTTGATCGCACGCATCGACATCGAGCAGCATAAGCTGCCGGACGCCGAGAAGATGCTCAACGCTGCGATCCAAAAAAACGTCGACGCGATCTACGCCAAGAAGCTCTTGGACAAGCTGAAGAACGGCGACTACGGGACGCCCTCCCCGGGTCCGGCGCCGGCGCGCCATTAGGATGAGCCTCGAGACCGCGACGCCGGTCGATGACGGTCATTGTTTTGCGTGCGGCCAAAAGTCGGAGATCGGGTTGCACCTGCACTTCGAGCAGCAGCCCGACGGCTCGGTGCGCAGCGCCGTCACCCTCGATCAGCCGTATCAAGGCTGGCGCGGATTGGCGCACGGCGGCATCGTCGCGACGCTGCTCGACGAAGCGATGGCGCACGCAGCCGGCGCGCGCGGCTACCTCGGTATGACCGCCGAACTCAAGCTGCGCTTTCGCAAGGCGGTTCCGATCGATGCGCCGCTCGTGCTGCGCGGCGAGGTGCGATGGCAGCGCCGTAACGTCCTCGGCCTTGCAGCCTCGGTCGCCTCGGAAGGCGGCTCGGAGCTTGCGACCGGCGAGGGGAGTTTCGTCGTCAGAGGCGAGCTCGCGCCGGGCCGCAGACTCGGCGAATAGAGGCCCGTCATGGCGAAAGCTGCCGAACCGCGCGTCGAGAACCGGCGCGCGCGTTTCGAATACGAATTCCTCGAACGTCTCGAAGCCGGGATCGTCTTGACCGGTACCGAGATCAAGAGCGTTCGCACGGGCCAGATCAGCATCAACGAAGCCTACGCCCGCGTCCGCGACGGCGAGCTGTGGCTCTACGGGATGCATATCCCTCCTTATAAAGAAGGAAGTTTCTCCAACGTCGAGCCAACCCGGCCGCGCAAGCTGCTGGTGCACCGCAAGGAGATCGAACGGCTCGCGAAGGCCTCGGGCGAAAAGGGCTACACGCTCGTTCCCACCCGGCTCTACTTTACGCGAGGGCGCGTAAAGATCGATCTCGCGCTCGCGCGCGGCAAGAAAACCTGGGACAAGCGCCGCGCGACTATGGACCGTGAAGCGGCCCGCGATATGGCCAGAGAGCTACGGAACAGACGATGAGAAGAGCGCATCCGGAGCGGGCCTTGGAGAAGGCGGTTGCCGAGCGGGTGGCCGCGTCTCGGGGGGAGGTGCTGGTCGCGGCCATCTCCGGTGGTCCCGATTCTGCCGCGCTCGCGGCGCTGCTTGCACAGAGCGCGGCAGCGGCGGGGGCGACGCTGGGGCTCGTTCACGTCAATCATGGGGTGCGCCCGACCGCGGGACGCGACGAGGGCGTCGTCCTTGCGCTGGCGGCGCTGCTCGGAACGCCCGTGGTGGTGCGCACGCTCGCGGCCGGTTCGCGCTCCGAAGCGCGCCTGCGGAGTGCCCGCTACGCGCAGCTCGCCGACGCCGCTCGGAGTCTCGGCGCACGGCGCGTCTTCGCAGCGCACCATGCCGAGGATCAGACCGAGACCGTGCTCATGGCGCTCTTTCGGGGAACGGGTCCGGCCGGCGTGGCCGGGATGCCCGAGACGCGCCGGCTCGCGGCCGGCGTGAGGCTCGTCCGTCCCCTCCTGGCGGTGACCCGGGCGGAGCTGATCACGTATTGCCGTCTCCAGCGTCTCCCCCACGCGCTCGATCCCAGCAATGACGACCTGGCCTTCCGGCGCAATGCCCTGCGAGTGGCGCTGGCCGAGCTCAGGCACGTGTTTCCGGGGTTGGATGCGGCGGTCGCCCGCTCGGCCGCGATCGCCCAAGACGACCTCAGCGGCGATGCGCGCGGGGCGATGCGCCGCCGCCTGCGCGAGGAGCTGGTCGCTGCGACGGGGCAGGTCCGCGACATGACCTACGAGCGACTCGACTCCCTCGCGCGGGCGCTCGAGGGTGGACGGACCGGGCGGCACTTCGTCCGCTCAGGGCTGGAAGTCACAATCTCGTGATGTCTCAGATTAAACCACCAGGGGTGGCGGCGATCGTGTTCACGGCCGATGAAATAGCTGCGGCGACGACTCGGCTTGCCGGCGACATCGCCCGCGACTACCGGAGCGAACCCGTGCTGCTCGTTGGGGTGTTAAAAGGAGCGTTGTTCTTCACGGCCGATCTAGCCCGCGCACTCCCGGACACCCTCGACGTCAGCATCGACTTCTTGGCCGTGACCAGTTACGGCAACCGGAGTACTTCGAGCGGTGAGGTGCGTTTACTGAAGGACATGAGCGAGAGCATCGAGGGCAAGCACGTCCTGATCGTCGAGGACATCATCGACAACGGTTTGACGCTCTCGTACCTGCGAGATCTGATCGGACGGCGCCATCCTGCCTCGCTGCGCGCGTGCGTTTTGCTCGACAAGCCCTACCGCCGCAGCGTCGACGTGAAGGTCGATTATCTAGGCCTTACGTGCCCCGACACGTTCATCGTAGGTTACGGCTTGGATTACCAAGAAAAATATCGCAATCTCCCATATCTTGCGCGCTTGGAACCGTCCGTTTTCCAAGAACCCGCATCCGGGTATAGTAATGTCCACTAGGAACTCCTTTGGCTAAACACATCAGACCGGTCATCATCGTCGTCCTCGCCTTCGTCGCGATCATCTTCGTCTTCGACAAGCTCGTCTTGCAGCCGCAGCCTCCGCAGAAACTGTCGTATTCAGACTTTTATTCGCAAATCGACAGCAATAACGTCGCGAAGGTGACGATCTCGGGTCACGACGTGACCGGGGAGCTCAAGAAAGCCTCGAGCGGCGATCCCAAATTCATCACGACGCTGCTGGACAACGATCGCGACTTCGCGAGCGAACTGCGTAAACATCACGTCAACGTCATCGTCGAAAACCAGTCGGCAACGCCGCTGCTGTCGATCGTCTTTCAGCTGCTGCCGTTCATTTTGATGGCGTTGCTGCTGCTCTTCATCCTGCGCCAGGCGCAGAGCGGCGGAAGCCAGGCGCTCTCGTTCGGCCGCTCGCGCGCCAAGCTGCTAAGCGAGAACCGGCCGAAGGTGACCTTCGCCGACGTTGCCGGCATCGAAGAAGCCAAACAGGAGCTGGGCGAAGTGGTCGAGTTCCTGAAGTTTCCGAAGAAATTCCAAGCGCTCGGGGCGCGCATCCCCAAGGGCGTGCTGCTGCTGGGGCCGCCGGGCTCCGGCAAGACGCTGCTGGCTCGCGCGATCGCGGGTGAAGCCGGCGTTCCGTTCTTCTCGATCTCGGGCTCCGACTTCGTCGAGATGTTCGTCGGCGTCGGTGCGTCGCGCGTCCGCGATCTTTTCGAGCAAGCCAAGAAGAGCGCTCCGTGCATCGTGTTCATCGACGAGATCGACGCCGTCGGCCGCCAGCGCGGCGCCGGCCTCGGCGGCGGCCACGACGAGCGCGAGCAAACGCTCAACCAACTCCTCGTCGAAATGGACGGCTTCGATCAGAACACCGGCGTGATTTTGATCGCAGCGACGAATCGTCCCGACGTTCTCGATCCGGCGCTCTTGCGCCCGGGCCGTTTCGATCGTCAGATCGTCGTCGACCGCGCCGACGTGCGCGGCCGCCAAGCGATCCTCGCCGTGCACTCGAAGAACAAGCCGCTCTCGAAAGAGATCTCGCTCGAAACGCTGGCCAAGCGCACGCCGGGTTTCTCGGGAGCCGACCTGGAGAATTTGCTCAACGAAGCCGCGCTGCTGGCGGCGCGCAAGAACAAGTCGATCATCGAGATGAGCGATTGCGAGGAAGCGATCGATCGCGTCGTCGCCGGTCCCGAGCGCAAATCGCTCGTGATGTCGCAGAAAGAGAAAGAGAACACCGCGTACCACGAGTCGGGACACGCGATCGTGGGCGGCCTCGTTCCGCACGGCGATCCGGTGCATAAGGTCACGATCATCCCGCGCGGGATGGCGCTCGGCATCACCTGGTCGCTGCCCGAAGAAGACCGCCACTCGCGTACCAAGAACGAATTGCTCTCCGACATCACGATGGCGCTCGCGGGCCGCATCGCCGAGGAGATCAAATTCGGCGACGTCACGACCGGCGCTTCGAACGACTTTCAGAAAGCGACCGAATTGGCGCGCCGCATGGTGACGCAATACGGGATGTCCGATTCGCTCGGCCCGATTCAGTACGGCCGCGGCAACCACCAAATATTCTTGGGCCGCGACATCGGGGAAGATCGGAATTATTCCGAAGAGATCGCCTCGAAGATCGACGCCGAGGTCCGGCGCATCATCGACGATTGCTACGGTCGCGCTCGTCAGCTCTTGATGGACAATTGGGACAAAGTCGAGCGCATGGTCGCGTCGCTGCTCGAGCACGAGACCGTCGAAGCCGATGAGGTCACCGCTATCCTCAATAACCAGCCATTCATGCGTCCGGAGTTGCCGGTCGAAGCGCCGCAAGCGGCCTCGCCGCCGGCCGAGCCCGAACCGCAGCGCGCCGAACGGCCGAAACGGCTCCCGCCGAACATCTCACCGGAACCGGCTTAGGTTGTCATCCTGAGCGGAGCGAGCGCAGCGAGCGGAGTCGAAGGACTAACGGAGCTCCGTCGGCGCTTCGACTTCGGCGCTTCGCTCAGCATGACAATGCGCGCGCCGGCTGCCGTCTTCGCGCTGGCCGCCGTTCTCGCTTCGGCCGGCGGCGCCGACGCGCTTCCGAGTCTTGGCCCCAACGTCAGCGTGCGCCAGTTGGGGACGGGGACGACGGCAATCGTCCAAACGCTCTCGGGTCCGCCCGTCGCCGCCATCGAGCTGTGGTATCGCGCCCCATCCACCGGCTTCGATGCCAAGCCCGTGCCGTCGCTGGCGCGGCTGTCCGCGCAAGTCGTCGCCGCTTCGAAGCCGCTGATCGGCCCCAGTCTCGGGGAGATCGTACGAAATTCCGGCGGACGGCTCGCCATCAGCGTTTACAGCGATTCGATCGAGATTGCGGCCGTCGTCCCGGCGACGGCGGCGCGCAGCGTCGTCAAAACGATCACGACCGCCTATTTCGCCCCGGTGTTGACCGACGCCGGATTCAAGATCGCGCAGCGCGACGTCGCCGAAGAGGCGCTCTTCGAGAGTTTCAACCCGGAGACGGCGACGCGCGACGCCGTGTTCTCGGCGCTGTTCGCGGGCGGGCCGCAACATTTTCCCGCGCTCGGCCCGGCGCGCGAACTTGCCGCCATTACGTTCGCCAACGTCCGCGCGTATGCGACGCGCGCTTTCCGCGCTCAAAATGCAGTCTTGGTGGTGAGCGGTCCGATTACGCCCTCGATTCTTTCGGTGGCTGCCAACGGGCGTTCGGCCGAATCGGCAATGGCGAACGCCGAGCAACATTCGGCGAGCGAAATCGTGAACGCCCCTCAGCCGGTCCAAAGGGTCTTCGACGAGCCCTCGGGCGGCTACGGCTGGATCGGCCCGCCGATCGCGAGCGAACGCGAAGCGACCGCCCTCGACTTCATCGCCGATTATCTTTTCAATAACGAGAGCGGCTACGTGACCCGAGCTCTCGTCGAGAGCAATCCCGACGCATTCGTGGTCGGACAGTTCATTACGCTGCACGATCCGGGCGTGATGTTCGTGGCCTTTTCGGGCAAGAAGATCGACGCGGTGCGCGCAAAGGTCGACGATGGCTTGGCCTTGATGCGCAAGCCGTTAGGGGGCGCGGCTTTCGCGAGCGCGCTGCTGGCGTTTCAGTACCACCTCTTGCACGATCTGCAGACGCCGGTCGAGATGGCGGATAACTTCGGCTGGTACGCCGTCGAGGGGAATCCCGAATACGCTCCCGGCGTCAATGCTGCGAGCGGGAAGTACTTTCAAGCGGTCCGCTCTCTAACGCCGGAGTTCGTCGCCTCCATCGCCGAAAAATATCTGGGGAAGCAAGCGGCGATCGTGACCTTGCAGCCGGCGCCGAAGAAGCCGAGCGAACCGAAATGAACCAGAGCTTTGCGCGCGTCGCGCTCGCGCTGGCCGCTGCGCTCGCCATGACCGGAGCGGCGCCGGCGCCGAAGCCGGCGGCGTCGCCTGCCGAGACGCTACGGTTTCCGAGAGCGGTCGTGACCGATCTCGGTCCGATGAAAATGCAGGCGGAGAGCGACGCGGACGCGCGCTTAGGGGGCGTCCAGATATTCTTCAGCGCGGGTTTGGACCGGCAAACGGTAGCGCAAAACGGCGTTGCGGCGCTCGTCGCCGAGTGCATCGCACGCACGACGGTCGACGGAAGCGCGCTGCGCGACGCGATCGCCGATCGCGGCGGGGCGCTGCAATACACGATCGACGGCCGGGCGACGCGCTACTATCTCGAAGCGCGGTCGGAGGATCTGCCCGTGCTGCTGGCGCTGTTTGCGCGCGCCCTCGCGGCCCCGGATTTTTCTACGGCGACCCTTGCCTCGGCGCGTGCCGCGCTGAGCAACCGCGTCAACGACATCGAGGGGAATGCGATCTCGGTCGGCGTCCAAATGTTCCGCCGCTCGTATTATGAAGCGGGCGCCGGCCTTCCCGCGCTGGGAACGACGACTTCGCTGGCCGCGCTTGGGCCGAGCGACGCCGCCGCGTTTTACCGGGCGCAGTATCGCCGCGGCGGTGTCGGCGTGAGCGCGGTCGGTCGCGTCACCCCCGAGATCGCCTCAGCGCTTCGCGCGCTCGGCGACGCTTTGCCCGAAGGGACGCTTGCGCCGGTTTCGGCCAAGGCGCGCGCGATCCCCGAAAATGCGCCCCGCATCGTCGCGCGCCGCGACGTCGGCGCGCCGGTCATCGTCGTCGGCTTTGCCGCGCCCTCTCCGGGCAGTAAAGATTTCGGCGCGATGCTCGTCCTCGAATCGCTGCTGTCCAATAGCTTCGAACGCACCAGCGCAACGACGCTCGGAATCGTCGAGCGCTCGGTCGGAGCGTCGTATCTCTACGACGGCTCGCCGGCGAGCTTGATCGTGTACGTCAATGGGAATCGCGTCGATCCGACGGTCGTGATCCGGGAGCTGCTGGTCGTCTCGAAGTCGCTTGGGTCGCAACCGCTCTCGGCGGACTCGCTGCGCCGTTTCAAGACGACGGCCGAGGGAGCGTTCGTGACGGGCGCGGTCACGCTCTCAGATCGCTCGTACGTGCTGGGAACGCTCGGCGCTCAGGGACTCGGACCCGACGCGATGAACGCGACGCTCGCGTCGATCGAGCACGTCGGCGCCGCCGACGTCCGGCGCGTTGCGAAGAAGTATCTGCAACGTTACATCGTCGCGCTCGTCTTGCCGCGCTCGGCGGCCGGCGGCTCATAACCAAACCGCGCGTCGCGCTCGTCCACGATTATCTCAACCAGCGCGGCGGTGCGGAGCGGGTCTTCGCGCACATCGCGCGCGCGTATCCCGACGCTCCGATCTACACGGCTTTGTTCGATCCGAAAGCGACCGGCGATCTGGTCGACGCCGCGCGAGTCCGCACTTCGTGGTTGCAAAGCGTCCCATTCTCGAATCGCGGCTTCCGCTGGCTGGCGCCCTTCTATCCCGGGGCGTTCGAAGGCTTCGATCTCTCCTCGTACGATCTCATCGTCAGTTCGACGACCGCATGGGCGAAAGGGGTTCGGTTTCGCCCGGACGCGGTCCACGTCTGCTACATCAACACCGTCAGCCGGTTCGCGTTCGCCTATGAAGAGTACGTCGGCGGCTTCGGAGCGGCGCGCTTTGCGCGCCCGATAGTTACGCGTTTGGTCGAGTGGGACGCGCGCGCCGCCGCGCGCCCGACCGCATACGTCGCAAACTCGCGCAACGTCGCCGGTCGGGTACTTCGCTACTATGGACGCGAGGCGCGAGTGCTGCATTGTCCGGTCGATCTCGATCGTTTCAGCGTCGGCGCCGGGCTCGGCGGCTATTTCGTGGCCGTGTCACGCTTGTTGCCGTACAAACGCGTCGACCTCGCCATCGCGGCCTGCGCGCTCGCGAACGTCGCACTCAAGATCGTCGGTACCGGGCCGGCGGAGAAAGCGCTCAAACGCGCCGCCGCCGGGACGCGCACCGAATTCCTCGGCGCAATCTCCGACGAAGAACTGCGCGCCGTCTTGGGCGGCGCGCGCGCGGCGATCGTCACCGCGGAAGAAGATTACGGGCTCATCCCACTGGAGGCCAATGCGTCGGGTCGACCCGCCTTCGCTTATGGCGCCGGTGGCGCCCTCGAGACGATCGTTCCCGGCGTGACCGGAGAGCACTTCTTCGCGCAGACCCCCCAAGCACTCGCCGCCCTGATCGCGGACTACGATGCGCGCCGTTACGATCCGGCCGTTCTGCGCGCTCACGCGACGACGTTTTCGCCTGCGCTTTTCGTCGAACGGTTACGCGCGTTGGTCGACGAGGCCGTCTCCGCCGGTCCGCGCGTGCGCGACTTCGCGCAACAACGCTAACAACCTGAACGCCGGCGCCAGACGGTCCCCCGCATTGACGCGCGCTAGGCCGGCTTCCCGAAGATTTCTTGCGTGCGCAGGATCGTCGAGGACGCGGCGCAGCGCGCGGCCCCACGCCTCGACGTCGCCCGCCGGCAAGAGCTCGGCGGCGTCGCCGGTCGCTTCGGGGAGCGCGGCGGCGTCGGCAGCCAGGACCGGCGCGCCGCAGGCCATCGCCTCGACGGCGACCATTCCGAAGCCTTCGGCGCTCGACGGGATGGCGACGACGGCGGCGTTGCGATAGAGCGCGCGCAGCAGTGCGTCGTCGACGTCGACCACGTGGGTTGCGAGCGCGAGTCCTTTTGCAAACCGTTCGTCTTCGGGCGTAAGGCCGCCGACCACAGCCAGGGTCTCCGCCGGCGCGCGCAACGCGCGCAGCGCGGCGGCCAGCAGCGTCCGCGCATTCTTCCGGCTTTCGCGCGCGCCGACCAGCAAGACGTAGCGTTTCCCCGCTAACGCCGGCGGAACGCCGGCATCGGGGCCTGCCGTAAAAAAAGGATCGGGTGCGGGGCGGATCACTTCGATGCGCTCGGCTTCGATGCCGAGCGCGCGCACCAGCCGATCGCGGCTCCAATCGGAGATCGTGCTGATCCTGGTCGCGTCGCGCGCGGCGCGCCGGATCGGCGCCTGCTCGCGCCAGCGCGCAATCGGATCGCGATGCGGTTCGTCGAATGCGAAGGCGTCGTTGATGGTGACCAGGGTCGGAGCGGCACTTCGGAAGCGCATTCCGTTCCAGGGAAACCAGACGACGTCGAAGGCGTCGCGTCGCGCGGCTCGCTCCGGGCGGTGCACCGGAACGTCCCCGAACTCGGAAGCGAGCGACGCGTCGTCGCTACGGCGGAGTGAGATGAGTTCGAGGGCGACGTCGCCGCTCGCGCGCGCGGTCGAAAGTACCGTTCGCGCGACACGGCCCATGCCGCGACGGTCGTGAGCGAAGTTGGCGGCGTCGACGGCGAGGCGCAGCATCGAGCGTTTAGGCCTTGAAGTGGAACACGAAGTGGAGTGTTACTCCAACCGCGTTGAAAGCGGAGTGGGTTATCACGCTCGACCAATAATTGCGGGACCACGCGTAAACGAACGCGAGAACGATCCCGCCCAGTGCAAGCGGGATCGAGATTGTCACCAATTGCCACGCCGACGCAGCATGGACGACGCCGAAGACCACGCCGCTGAGGACAGCAGCAATCGGCACCGATGCGTAACGCGCGAACGAGTTGAACAAGAAGACGCGAAAGCTCAACTCTTCGAATATCGGCGCGAAGACGAGAGCGATTGCGATGAAAAAATACGTCTCGAACGGAGTCTTGATTTCCTTGAGGAGCGCGATCGCCGCTTCGGTGTCTTGTCGATGCGTCAAGGCTGAGACTATCGCGCCGGAAGGGTCGACGGCGAGGTGCATGAGCAGGGCCCCAAGGAGGCCGATCCCGATTTCGCGTGGGCCCGGCGTACGTATGCCCAGATCCCGAAGCGAACACTTGGCGATAGCGGGCAAGAACGATAGAAGATATGCACTGACTGGAACGTAGATCGCCAGCTCTCCGGTCAGCTCCGTCATGATCGTGACCCGACGGTGATGCATGTCGATCTGACCGCTCTTGATCGCGACCGCAAGGTAGACGAGGATGGCGGCGATCGCGATGGCGACCGCGCCGATGGCGAACAAGATCGTCGCGCCGATGTTGAATGCGTCGCGTGGCCACGTCTTCGACGATGCGGGCGATGACATGCCTGCGCCGGTTACGCCTCGGAAGCGCAACTCCTATGTTCGCTAGGTCTCTACGATGTCGTCCAAGCGGTTTGCGAGGGCCGCGAAGGCGGCGAGGTCGAGGCGCTCTCCGCGAATGTCGGTAGCGAGGTTCAGATCGGAGAGCGCGCTTTGCACGCGGTCGCGGCCGATCCCGAGCGCGAGCGCGATGCTGTTGGCGGCAGTTTTACGCCGGTACGCAAACGCGGCGCGCACGACTCGAAAGAAAAACGCGCGATCGCGACACTCGACCGGCGGCCGCTCGCGGCGCTCCATGACCACCACGCTGCTCTCGACTTTCGGCCGCGGATAGAAGGCGTCCGGGCCAAGCGTGAACGCTCGTTTGGCACGCGTCGCAAACTGAACCGCGACGCTCAAACTTCCGTAAGCCGCCGTCGCCGGGGCGGCGGTGAATCGCTCGGCCACGTCGCGTTGAACCATGACGACCGTCCGGAGCGGCGGGTTCGTCCCTTCGAGCCAGCGCAAGACGAGCGGCGTCGCGATGTTGTAGGGCAGATTTCCGGCAGCCGCCCACGGCACCCCACTCGTCGCCGCATCGAAGTCGTAGTCGAGCGCGTCGGCTTCAACGATCTCAGCTTCCGTCAAATCGGTTCGCTCGCGGAGGATCTCGATCAGACTGGGATCGATCTCGAGCGCGCGCAAATCCGCGCCGCGGTCGAGCAACGCGCGCGTCAGCGTTCCCGTGCCGGCACCGATCTCGATGACGCGAGTGCCGGCTTCCGATAGACAGAGCGACGCGATTTTTCGCGCCGCTCCACCGTCCGTCAAAAAGTGTTGGCCAAGCCGCTTCTTCGGGCGCAGTCCGTGCGCCGCCAACAGGGCGCGCGGATGAAGAGACTCTCGGGCGTCTATCGCAATACGTAGACCGTGATCTGACGGCGCCCGAACGCGAGCGCGGCGGCGAGGCTGTTGAAGCCGAGGTCGACGCGGCGTCCTTTGATCGAGCCGCCCGTGTCGCCGGCGACCGCGCGACCGTAACCCGGCACGTACAGCTTCGTTCCCAGTGGGATGAACCGCGGATCGACCGCGACGATGCCGTGTCCGGCTGGGACACCGATTGCGGTGATGCCGCTGCAACCATAGCAGCCGGCAACGTACGCCGTCGCGATCACTTTGACGGCGTTCCCGGCGAGATGCACCGCCTCGGTGATGCCGTAGCGTGCGAGATCGATAAAGTCTGCCCGCGCCACGCCGACGGCGACGACCTTCGGCCGCGGTTTGCGCAGAACGCGCGATGCAAGCGCCGTTGATAACGGCGGCTCGCCGTTGCGCTGGACGAATCTCACCGTCGTTTCGCGACGTCCCGGTTCGCCGGGGTCGATGACGTGACTGCTGCCGCGCGCTAGCCAGGCCAACTCGCGATGGCGAAGGGGCTGTGGAATCGGGGTGAACTGCTTTTCGGTCCAGATCTTCACGCGCGTTATGCGTACCACTGCGTTCGGCAGCAAGCGTGAATCGAGCGATGGCTCAATCTCGTCGTTCGAGCCGAGCCTGATGCCGTGCGAAGCGAGCAGCGCCTCGATGGTTGCCGCGGAACTGCGAAATTCACGTTGCTTGTCGTCGACGAAGACGGTCACCGGAACGGCGGGCCGGTATTCGATGTGCATTCCATCGAACAACGCCGCGTCGAGCGGCACCGAGACGTAGTCGTCGCCGGTTACGGATAGTTCGCGCTCCTTGAGGAACGCGCCGACCGTTCGTACGCGGGTCGGGTGGACGTTTTCCGTCCCATCGATCACCAGCGTTACGGAAAACACCGGCGCGGAGCCGATGTCGCTGACGTTGTCGGCGCGCGCCTGCGCGCCCGTGCCGAGCAATAACGTTAAAGTTAGGAGGAGGGTTGCGACATATGTCGCGGGCTTGTGATCATGACCGATCAACACAGCACCTTTCTGGACGTACAGCGCGCCGTTTTTCGTGTGGCGGGAAACGAGGAGCCGTTCAGTGAGGTAGCGGGTTGAGAACTTCTAGCAAGGAAGCAAACCCAAGGCCCTGCGACGCGGTCGAGGGGCTTTGACCTGGGGCACCTTAGCATAGGCGTTTTGGGCCTGTCAACTTGACAAATCGGCTGGGAGCAGGTAGGCGTCAGATTTTTTAATGCGAACGGTTCTCAAATCGTGAGTGCGTTGCACGTCGGGCTGTTCACCGAGTGTTATCGTCCGATTCAAAATGGAATCGTGGCTTCGCTCGATGCGCTGGCGCATGCGATTCGCGCGCGCGGCCACGACGTCATATTTGTGACGCCGAGCATGCCCGGTTACCAAGAGTCGCACGAACACGTCGTGCGCATTCCGTCGCTGCCGCTGCCGACGCGCACCGCGTATCGTTTGACGATTCCGCTGCTTCCGCACGATCGCGATGCACGCACGCTCGAACGTTTATCGATCGTCCACACGCATTCTGCGTTCGTCACCGGTTGGATGGGTTCACGTCTCGCTCGGCGCGCCCGCATTCCACATATCTTTACGTATCACACGCAACTCGAAGAATACGCGCACTACTTTCCGTTCGAATCGAGCTTGACGCGCAGCGCGGCGGCGAGCCTCACGCGCAGTCATTGCAATTCGGCCGATGTGGTCATCGTCCCGACCGGCGCGATGGAGCGGCATCTGCGCGACTTGGGCGTGCGCCGTCGCATCGAGATCGTTCCCTCGGGGATCGACGTGGGGTTCTTCGCGAGCGGCCGGCGGAACGAGGCGGTTCGGCGCGCGCTCGGGGTCTCGCCCGCGGACAAGATGGTCCTTGCCGTGGGCCGGCTGGGACGTGAGAAAAATCTCGAGTTGACGCTGGAAGCATTCGCGAGGCTCGGCGTCGCCGGAGCGCGGTTGGTCCTCGTCGGCGAGGGACCTCATCGCGAGATCCTCGAGCGGTCGGCTCAACGGCTCGGAATCGCCGCGAGCACCACCTTCGCCGGCGAATTCGCACGCGCCGAACTCCCCGACGCGTATGCGTCGGCGGACGTCCTGGCCTTTACGAGCCGGAGCGAAACGCAGGGGCTCGTCCTCGCCGAAGCGCTGGCGGCTGGGCTGCCGGTGGTCGCCGTCGACACCCCCCAGACGTGCGACGTCTTGGGTTCTGACGGCCGCATCGTTGCGCCCGAACCATTCGCCGTCGCCGCGGCGTTGCGCCAGGCTCTTGAAGAGCCGTCTCGTTCGCGGGAAGGCCCTGCGGTAGCACGCAGGTTCGACGCCGCCGAAATCGGCGATCGCATCTTGGCGATCTATGCCGAACTCGCACAACGCCCAACGGTGGCCGCTGTCGGCTGACGCCTTGACATCGAACATACGTTCGATATACAATTCGGGTAGCGAGCTAATGACCATGAATTCGAAGCGCTGGAAAACCCCGCCCACGGTCGTCGTCGCGGGCTTCGCCGCCGACGAGCGACATGGTGTTTGTTACGCAACCGTTGGGAGCGGTGGACGTGAAACTCTCGTCAGGGTCGAGTTTGCGTGCCGGCCGCTTCCGCTCTTGCAAGGCCGCGACGTGGCGTACTACGCCCTCGAGAATCTAGCAAACGAATTGCGCCGGCGCGAACTTCATCGCACTGAAATTCGAATCGACGACCCGTATCTGCCGGAGGATCTCGCCGAGCGGCGTTCCGTCCCAAATCCGCTGATCGTCCCGTACGTCGCGCTTCGCTGCGCGTTGAATCGCTTCGAGCAGGCGACGGTCGTGCGGGCGAACGGCGCCGCACGCGACCTCACGGCGCGGGCGCTCGCCGAAGTCTCTTTCGACATCGCGGCATAGTCGCGCGGCTGCGGCGCCTGCGGCGTAACGAACTCCCTCTCGGAACGATCGCGCTGGCGCGTTCGCTGCTCGGAACGATTTTGGTGCGCGACGAGAAATCTGGCCGAACGGCGGCGCGCATCGTCGAAACCGAGGCGTATCTTCCCGAGGGCGACGCCGCCTCGCATGCCTATCGCGGCCCGACGCCGCGGAACCGTTCGATGTACCTGCGGCGCGGCCACGCATACGTCTATTTGATCTACGGCACGTGGTATTGCTTGAACGTGACGAGCGAGCGGGAAGGAACGGGAGCCGCGGTCTTGCTGCGAGCCGCCGAACCGCTCGAAGGAATCGCTCGGATGCGGCGCCGGCGCAAGGGCGTCCGAATCGGCGACTTGGCGCGCGGTCCCGGGCGCTTGGCGGCCGCCTTCGGACTGGATCGCCGCCACGACGGTCTCGATCTCTGCTCGCCGCGCTCGGAATTGTGGCTCGCAGCCGGCTCGCCACCGGCGGCCGTTGGAGAAAGCATTCGCATCGGCTTGTCGCAGGACGCGCATCGCGTTTTACGCTTCTTCGAACGCGACAGCGCCTTCGTCTCCGGTCCGCGACACCTGAACGCCTAGCGTCGAGAGCGATCCGAGAACGTTCCGTCGCCGCGCGCGTCGAAACGGCGCGCGTGCGGCTTCAGAAATATCTCGCGCACGCGGGCGTCGCGTCCCGCCGCAAGGCCGAGGAGCTGATCGCAGCGGGGCGCGTTCGCGTCAACGGCAAGACGGTGCGCGAACTCGGGACGGCTCTGGCGGGCGGCGAGCGCGTCGAGATCGACGGGCGCGCCGTCGTCGTCCCGTCGCAGCACCGCTACGTCGTCTTGAACAAACCGGAGAAGGTGATGACGACGATGCGCGATCCCCAAGGACGGCGCACCGTCGCCGACTTGATGCCGCGCGACTTGGGCCGGATCGTTCCGGTCGGCCGGTTGGACTACGACACCTCCGGCGTGCTCTTGCTGACCGACGACGGCGATCTGTCGCACGTTCTCACGCATCCGCGTTTCGGCGTCGAGAAGACGTACCGCGCCGTCGTGCGCGGCCGGCTAAGCTCCGAAGACGTCAAGAGATTTCTCGTGGGCGTCCGGCTCGAAGAGGGCAGCGCGCGACCGGCGAAGGTGCGGGTCGTGCGAACCGGTTCACGCGCGTCGGAAATCGACGTCACGATCCATGAGGGCCGCAATCGGCAGGTACGGCGCATGTTCGAAGCCACCGAACATCCGGTCACCTCGCTCGTTCGCTTGCGTTTCGGGCCAATCTCCCTCGGCGCTCTAAAACCTGGTGCTTGGCGCGAAGCGACCGAGAAGGAAGTCGCGGCGCTTCGCGCTCTATTTGCGGCCACTCGGCGCGAGGAGCACGCATGAGGGCCGTTTCGGCTGCTGTGATCATCACACTTGGCGTCGTCGGGTTGGCCGGACTTTCGCTTTTCCTTGCCGTTGCTGGAGCTACACTCGGTCTGATTCGCGCTTATAACGACGTGGCATTGAGAGGAAACTCGACGCCGGCCGTAGTTGCCGTCGGCGTCAGTGAGGTATTCGCCACTGCGGGAGCGGTCTTCGTAGTATTGAGCATTTCCCTTCTGCTGTTTCTTTGGCTGCGATACGTGAAAAAGGCCATATAATGACCGTTCGTGGGATTCGGGGGGCGACGACCGTCGGTGAGGACACGCCTGAGGCGATCCTCGACGCGACCGAGGAACTCGTGAGAGAGATCGTCGCGGCCAACGAGATTCGTTCTGAGGACGTCGCTTCGGCGCTGTTCACGGTGACGCCGGATCTCCACGCCGAGTTTCCGGCGGCGGCGGCGCGCCGGATGGGCTGGACGATGGTCCCCCTCCTCAACTTCACGGAGATCGGCGTCCCAGGCCGGCTGGCGCGCTGCATTCGCATCCTCTTGCACGTAAACACCGAGCGCGCGCAGAAGGAGATGGTTCACGTCTACCTGCGCGAGGCCGTCTCGCTGCGCCCCGACCTCGTTTCCCGGAGTACGACCCCACAATGATCATCGTTATGCGGCCCCATGCGACGGACGCCGAAATCGAGGCCGTCACCGCGCTCATCGCCGCGATGCGATTGTCGGCCCACGTCAGCCGGGGCAGCGAACGCACGATCGTCGGCGTCGTCGGGATCTCCGACGACAAGGAGACGCTGCTCGCGCAATTCGCACAGCTCGACGGTGTGGAATCCGTCGTCCCGATCTCTCGTTCGTATAAGCTCGTCAGCCGCGAAGCGCGCGGCGAACGCACGATCGTGCGCCTGCCCAACGGTGCGACGTTCGGCGGACGCGAGTTGGCGGTTTGCGCGGGACCATGCAGCGTCGAGTCGCGGGAACAGGTGGAAACGACGGCGGACGCGGTCGCACGGGCCGGCGCCAACCTCTTGCGCGGCGGCGCATTCAAGCCGCGCACCTCGCCCTATGCGTTTCAGGGCCTCGGAGAAGAGGGCTTGAAGTACATGCGCGACGCCGCCGATCGCGCCGGTTTGGCGGTGGTGACCGAAGTCCTCGATACGCGCGACGTCGAACTCGTCGCGCGCTATGCCGACGTCATGCAAATCGGCGCGCGCAACATGCAGAATTTCGGCCTCTTGCGCGAAGTCGGCGCGGCCCGCAAACCCGTCCTGCTCAAGCGCGGTCTTTCCGCGACGCTCGAGGAGTGGCTGATGGCGGCCGAATACGTCTACGGCGCGGGCAGTCACGACATCGTCCTCTGCGAGCGCGGCATCCGGTCGTTCGATTCGCACACACGCAATTTGCTCGATTTGGCGGCGGTCCCCGTCTTGCTGGCGCTAACCCATTTGCCGGTCATCGTCGATCCGTCGCACGGAACCGGCGTCCGAAATCTCGTGCTGCCGATGAGCCTCGCGGCGATAGCGGCCGGCGCCGACGGCCTGCTCGTCGAAGTCCATCCAAATCCGGCGGCGGCATTTTCCGACGGCCCGCAGTCGCTCACGCTGCAGAATTTCTCCGAATTGATGGCGCGCTTGGCGCCGATCGCGGATGCGGTCGGGCGCACGCTTCCGGCGCCCGCTCTTGCCGCCTAGACTTCTAGCGATTTTAGGGACGGGTCTGATCGGCGCGTCGATCGGATTGCGCGCCTGCGCGCGCGGCGATCGCGTCATCGGCTGGGATGTGGATCCCCACAATGCGTGGCTCGCATTCAAGCGCGGTGCGCTCGACACCGTCGCCAGCGACGAGGAGGCGGCCGTTCGCGATGCCGATACGATCGTGCTCGCTACGCCGCTGCCGGCGACGCTCGAGGCACTCGAGCGACTCTCTTCGAACCCGCCGCGGGCGTCGCTGGTCGTCGACGTCGCCTCGGTCAAACTCCCCGTCGCCGTTGCAGGTTCGAAGCTGCTCTCGTTCGTCCCGACGCACCCGATCGCGGGGTCGGAGCGCAGCGGGCCGGCGGCGGCGCGTGCCGATCTGTTCGAAAACCGCGCCTGGACCTACGATCCGAGCGCCGCGCCCGACGCGGTCGAGCGCGCGATCGCGTTCATCCGAGAGATGGGAGCGCGAGCGGTGCCTCTACCGCTCGCGTTGCACGACCGCATGGCGGCACTGACTTCGCACCTCCCCCAGCTCGCGGCCGTCGCGCTGGCAAGCCACCTGGCAGGGCGGCTGAACGACGAGGGCATGCTCGATTTATGCGGGACGGGGGTCCGCTCGATGACCCGTCTCGGCGCATCTTCTTGGGAAATGTGGGAAGGAATTCTTCGAGCCAATGCGCCGGCGGTGGCGCAGGAAGTCAGGTCCCTCTCAACCATACTTTCGGAGATCGCCGACGAGCTGGAGACCGATCGCGCATATTCGTTAGGCTCGCGCTTCGCCGCGGCGGCCGAAGCGGTCGGTAGCTTGAGCGATAACGAGACCGCGCCCACCGGCGTTCAAGACTAGAGGAATTATGGAACGAACTTCGGCTATCATCGCGGGCATCTGCATCTTCGCCATCGTCGTCCCGACGGCGGCGGCCGCCGACACGGCGACGAACTACTATACGCCACCGAAGCTGATCAAGCGCGGCAGCAATTCGGCGGCGATCGAAGGCCCGGGAACCGTTATGGTCAAGGTGCTCGTCAACAAGGACGGCACGTTCAAAGTTCAGGGCATCATCAGCTCGACCAATCACGGCGACGACAAGGCGGCGCTCGAGATCGCAAAGACTTCGACCTACCGGCCCGCACGCAAGGGCAGCAAGGCGCAGACCGCGTTCTACGACTTCCGGCTCAATTTTTCCGGCAGCGGTTCGAGCATCGATTCAGACACGAGCGAGCTCGGAACGATCAAGCGAATGATCGATGCCGGCAATTTTAGCGGTGCGAAGACGAAGGTCGATGCGTACTTGCAAGCTCACCCCGGCGAGGCCGGGGCTGAGCTGGATCTCGGTTTGGCCGACTCGTTCCTGAACGACTTCGAGGGCGCGGCGGCTGCGTTCGATAAGGCCGGCCCCGTGCCGGCGAACTATCGGGCAGTCGCGGCGAAGTCGTATGCCGAGGCTGCCGTCTCGTTTGCGAAAGCGAAAGATGTGAAGTCGGCAGTTGCGGCCGGCAAGAAAGCGGTCGATCTCGCGCCAGGTTTTGGCACCTATGCCGCGCTCGGATATGCCGAGTATGCGGCTGAAGATTATAGTGCCACCACTACGGCCTTGGAGAAAGCCCGCGGATTGGGAGCGAGTGAGAAGGACCTCCCGCTGCAACAGCGCGCGCTTGTCGACCTAAATCTGGCCGCGGCTTACATCCACGCAGCCAACATTGACTCGGCGCAAAAGGTTGGCGCGGAAGCAAAGCAGCTCGACCCATCGATTTCAAAACAGGTCGACATCGCGCTGTCCAATTACTACGGTAATCAGGCGCACGATCTCTCCACCGCGAAGAAATATGCGGACGCCGCCTCGATGTACGAGCAGGGCGCGGTCGCCGTCCCTTCGTCTGCGGCAGCGATGTACGGACAGGCGGCACTTGCGTCGTTGTTCGGTGACCATCCCGACAACGCTCGGGCCAAGACCGATGCGGACAAGGCGATCGCGCTCGATCCTAACAACGCCGTCGCGTTGTACGCTGCAGGGGTTTCACTGGCCAATCAGAGCAAGTCGAAAGATGCCTTGGATTTCCTGAAGCGAGCCGATGACGCGGCGAAGAAGGCCGGAAACGCCGACCTGTCGATCCAAATCGAGCTCGCTATCAAGCGGGTCAGTGGTACCAAATGAGGCTGGACGCCGGGCCTCTCGACGCTTCGGACGCATTGCCGCGGGAGGGCCCAGATTTGGCTCGCAGGCAAATGGGGGAATCGGGGTAAATAGCCTGACCTCGCGACGGGGTTCCGCGTCGCTTTCATCCGTTCAAATACAACGCAGGACCATTGGAGGCGGCGCACAGCGTGGAATACTTTAGCGGTTTCATCACCTTCATCCAGCGGGGCGGACCGGCGATGTGGGGTCTGCTCGTCTGTTCGATCGTGGCGGTTGCCATCGTCATCGAGCGGCTGGTCTTTTTCGCTCAACAGCACGGCGACAGCAAGGAACTCCTCCGCCAGCTGGGCGCCAAGATCGCGCAAGACGACATGGCGGGCGCCATCAAGGTCTGCAACCAGAACAAGGGGATGCTTCCGAAGATCCTCGAGTTCGGCTTGCTTCGAGGCAACAAGAACCGGGCCGACATCACAGATGCCCTCTCCATAGCGTTGATGGAGCATCTGAACACTCTGGAGCGGAACTTGGGCATCATCGGCACCATCGCGGTCATCGCGCCGTTCGTTGGTCTCTTCGGCACGGTGCTCGGGATCATCCGGGCCTTCGACGACATCGCGCTCAAGGGCAACTCGACCCCGGCCGTCGTCGCGGCGGGCGTCAGCGAGGCGTTGATCACGACCGCGGCCGGCCTGTTCGTCGCCGTCATCGCGGTTATCTTCTTCAATTACTTCCGGACGCGCATCAAGGCGTACAATCAGGAGATGATCGTCGCCGCCAATCAATTGGCCGAGATGTTGCACTTCCACAACGTCGGCGAACCGATCCCGACCGATCTGTACAAGCCCGCCGCGGTTAAACCCGCGCCGGCCGGCGCGAAGTAAGCCCGAGGCCGCACCATGTCGCTGCTCGCGGCAAAGCAAGAAGAAGAGGTGATGGCGGAGATCAACATCACGCCGTTTACCGACGTGCTGCTGGTCCTGCTCATCATCTTCATGATCCTCGCCGCCCTGATCACACCGCCCGGCTTCGAGAAACAGCTGCCGAACAAGAACACGAATCCGGCGGCCTCGAAGCCGAATCCGCACCACGAGATCGATATCGAGGTCAACGACAAAGGCGTGATCTTCGTCGACGGCAAGAAGACCGACGTGAGCGGCATCTATGGCGTCATCGCAGACACCGTCGCGAAGCGCGGCCGACTCCACGTCTCGATCACGGCCGACGCCAAGGCGCCCTACGGCGTGATCATCCGCATCCTCGACGCCGCGCGGATTTCCAACCTCGAAGACGTTGGATTTGTTACATCATGAGCGCGGATCTTTTTCGCCAGCTCGTCGTCGCGCGTTCGCTTATGTGCGTTCCGAAGCACACTGCGCTCCGCGCTCCTCGATCTGACGAAAAATCTCTCGCGCTTTGGGGCGACGAAAGCTCCGTCGGGCTGAGAGATATTTCTTAGATGGCGATTTCGACGGGTCAGGGCGACGATGAGGTGATGGCGACGATCAACATCACGCCGTTTACCGACGTGCTGCTGGTCCTGCTCATCATCTTCATCATCCTTGCGGCGGTCACCAAAGAGCCGAAGCTGCCCGATGCCAAAAACACCGACAAGGTCAAGGCCTCGCAGATCGTCGTGATCATCGATGAGAAGAACAATATCCAAATCGGTTCGAAGACCGTAAGCATTCAAGAGGCCGGCCCCGCGTTCAAGCTGCTGCAAGACCAGACCAATCACGTTTACAAGAGCGTGATTATCAAGGCCGATCCGAGGGCAAATTACGGCACCGTGCTCCAAGTGATGGACGCCGCCAAGAATGAAGAGCTGACCGACTTCGGCCTCGCGAACCACATCGAAGGCTCGAAGATGTAGTGTCGACGTAATGTCTACGCAAGCCCCAGTCCCACCGGTCCCCATCCCACCGGCCGAGAGAGCGCGCTCCTTCATCCTTTGGGCGTTCATCATCTCGGTCACCGCGCATTTTGTCTTGGGCGGGCTCGTACCGTACAAGCCCTACATCACGAGCGAAAAGAACGTCGAGAAAGTCTCGGTCAGCAAGAAGACCAAGATCATCGTTCCGACGCCGCCGCCGACGCCCACTCCGCCGCCGCCGACGCCGCCGCCCAAGCAAACGCCGCCGCCGGTCACCTCGACCGTTCCGCCGCAGCAGCCAAAGCTCAAACTCAACGTACCGAAGACGACGAGCAAGGGCGAGAACAACTCCAGCGAGCGCACGTACGTGCAGCCGAAGGAAGGCAGCGAACAGGGCGTGCCGCAAGGGACGGTCAATTCCGCGCCTCCCGCGCCGACGGCCGGCCCCGCGACCGCTCCGCCGGCGACCCCACCGCCGACGCCGACGCCGCGAAGTTGCGCGCAACCGCACAAAGACGCGACGACCACGCGCGCGGTCGAGCCCGACTATCCCGACCTAGCGCGCCAGCAGGGCGCGGTCGGTACGTCCGTGGTGAAGGTTTCGCTCAACGCCTCGGGCGGCGTGACGGCGACGAGCACCTATAAATCGGCCGGCAACGCGCAACTCGACAAAGCGGCGCTCTCGGCCGCGCGCGCCAGTACCTACTCTCCCGAAATCGAGGACTGCCAACCCATCGCCGGGACGTATTTGTTCCGCGCAGATTTCACAGGCCAATAGTTTCTCGCGGCCCTTTTCCGCCATGGCTTCGTCGCGCGTTCGGTGTCACGCTGAGCGAAGCTGTGACACTTTAGAGTGACGTTTTTGCAAGCGATGCTTCTTGCGGCGCTGCAAGGCGTGAGCGAGTTGTTTCCGATTTCGAGCCTCGGGCACACGGTTTTGCTTCCGTGGCTGCTGCGCTGGCCGGTCGACCGCAGCGATCCGACGTTTTTAGCCTTCGTCGTCGCGCTGCATTTCGGGACGGCGCTGGCGCTGCTCGTCTTCTATCGCCGAGAGTGGCTTCGCATCGCCGCCGGGCTCGCACGCAGCCTCGTTCGTGGCCGGATCGACGACGCCGACGCGCGTCTCGGCTGGCTGCTCGTCGCCGGAACCGTGCCGCTGGCGCTGGCGGGTGTCTTTCTCGAGTCTCCCGTGCGACGGTTGTTCGGATCACCGGCGCTCGTCTCGGCGTTCCTGATCGTTAACGCGCTGGTCATGTTTGCGGGAGAACGTTTGAAGAACGCTGCGGCGCTTCGCGCAGAAAAAGCGCTGGCGTTGCTCTCATTCCGGGAAGGCGCTTCGATCGGAGCGTCCCAAGCGCTCGCGCTCTTTCCGGGGATTTCGCGCTCCGGAGCATCGATCGTCGCCGGGTTGCTGGCGGGGATGACGCACGACGACGCCGCGCGTTTCTCGTTCTTGCTTGCGACGCCGGCGATTTTCGCCGCGTCGGTCCTGGAATTTCCGCGGTTGCTGGCGCCCGCGGCGCGCGGAGTCTTACTCGAGTCGGCATTGGGAGCAATTCTGGCCGGACTGACGGCCTATGCGTCGGTCGCCTTCCTGACGCGCTATTTTCACAGCAACGATCTGCGCCCGTTCGGCTACTACTGCTTGATTTTTGGCGCCGTATGCTTCACCCTAGCGGTGATGAAGGTCATAGCATGAGAAGCCTCGCGGTCGTCGTCGCGCTCGGATGCTTCGCGCTGGCCGTCCTCTATTGGCTCGGCACGCTGCAATTCGGCACCTCGCATCCCGGGCCGCATCACCTGCACGCGATCGTTTTCGGGGTCATCGGCATCCTGGCACTCGTATGGCTACGTTTTCAAAGCGGCGCGTCAAGAGCGTAGGGAAGCCGAGCCACATTCGGCCCGACGGCAACCTCGTCATGGTCGACGTCGGCGCGAAGGCGTCGACGGAACGGTTGGCGCGGGCGCGCGCACTCGTTCGCATGACGCCGGAGTGCGAGGACGCGCTGCGCAAGGCGACCCTGCCGAAAGGCGACGCATTCGTCGCGGCGCAGCTCGCCGGCATCATGGCGGCGAAGCAAACCGCACAGCTCATCCCGCTGACCCATCCGCTGCCGCTCTCGAGCGTTTCGGTCGATTTCGCGTGGATCGGCAAAGGCTTGCTGCAGATCGACGCCGTCGCGCGCACCAACGCCCCGACCGGCGTCGAGATGGAAGCGATGACAGCCGCCGCGATCGCCGCCCTCACGATTTACGACATGACCAAAGCAATCGAACGCGGCATCGCGATCGAATCGCTGCGCCTGATCGAGAAGCGCGGCGGTAAGAGCGGACTGTGGCGCGCGAAGTGAGCGGCTCGGCAGCGACTTCTTATCGCACGGCGATCGTGATTTCATCCGATCGCGCCGCTTCGGGCGTCCGCGCCGATGCGTGCATCCCGGCGGTGCGAGAGACGCTCGGCGATGCCTTTTCGATAGAGCGGACGCGCATCGTACCGGACGAACCGGCGCTCTTGCAAGCCGAACTGATCGACCTGTGCGATCGCGAGAAGCTTCAGTTGGTCGTGACCAGCGGCGGTACAGGGTTGGCACCGCGCGATCGTACGCCGCAAGCGACGGCGGCGATCCTGGATTACGAAGTGCCGGGGATCGGCGAAGCGATGCGCGCGGCCTCGGTCGCCATCGTCAAGACGGCGATCCTCTCGCGGGCTTTGGCGGGAGTTCGCGGAGCGACGTTGATCGTCAACTTGCCGGGGAGTCCGAAAGCGGTGCGCGAGACGCTTGCCATCATCTTGCCCGCCCTTCCGCACGCGCTGGACCTGCTCGCCGGGCACGTCTCCGACCACGTATGACCTATAGAGAAGCGACCGAGTATCTACTCGGGACGATCAACGAGAGCGTCTCGCGCAGTCATCCGCAGCGACTCGAGCGCATGGCGACGTTGCTGCGGCATCTGGGAGATCCGCAACTGCGTTACCCGACCGTCCACGTCGGCGGCACGAGCGGCAAAGGGTCGACCGCGACCATGTTGGCTTCCGCATTTACCGCCTCGGGGAAGCGAACCGGGCTGCACACCAAACCGCATCTGACATCGATGACCGAACGAGTCCGCCTCGACGGGCGGCCACTCTCCGAAGAAGAGTTTGCCGCCGTGCTGGAATCGATGCTTCCGGCCATCGACGCGACCGCGGCGGAGATCGGGCGACCTTCCTATTACGAGACGCTGCTTGCGATCGCGTTTGTCGCCTTCGCGCAAGAGAACGTCGACGTCGCCGCCATCGAAGTCGGCGTCGGCGGCTCGCTCGACGGGACGAACCTCATCCAACCGGAAGTGTCGATCGTGACCAATGTCGGTCTCGATCATACCGAAATACTGGGCGAAACCTTGGAAGAGATTGCGCGCGACAAGGCCGGGATCGCCAAGCCCGGCATCGCTCTCGTCAGCGATGCGAGCGAGCCGGCACGCGCCGTGATCCAAAGCGCGTGCCTCCAGGCCGGCGCGCCGTTCTTCGGTGTTAGCGAGAACGCGACGCTGATTCCGCGTCCCAGCGAACGCTACGGCCAATCGTTCGCGGTGCGCACGGCCGAAGCGTCGTACGAACTCTCACTACCGGTGCTCGGCGGCTTTCAACAGCGAAATGCCGCCACCGCGATCGTCGCGCTCGAGCGCCTGCGGCCGGAACTGCGACCGAGCGTCGGCGATGTCGAACAGGCCTTCGCAAGGCTGGTCATCCCGGGACGGATGGAATTCTTCCCGGGATTTCCGGGGATCATCTTCGACGTTGCGCACAATCCCGACAAAGCGCGCAGTCTTGCCACCGCGCTCGCCGAAACGTTCCCCGATCGTCGCTTCTCGTTTGTCGTCGCGCTCTCGGAAACCAAAGACGCCGTCGGCGTGCTCCAGCCGTTTTTCAACCTCTCCGCGTCCTTCGTCTTTACTTCCTTCGATGCGCCCGGGCGGACGGCGACCAGTCCGCAACGGCTGCTCAACATCGCGGAGCGGGCCGGGACTTCGGCGCGCGCGATCGCCGATCCGATCGAGGCGCTCGCGATCGCGCGGCGCAACGCCGACGCCTCGCACGTCGTCGTCGTTACCGGCTCGACGTTCGTCGTCGCGACCTTGCGCGACTGGTGGCTGGCGAATGTCGGCGAACGCTCGCGGAGTTAGGGACACCAGCCTCAGCATTCGCGAGGCGCGCTTCGTTTGGGGCGAGCGCACGTATCTCATGGGCATCGTCAACGCGACGCCCGACTCTTTTTCGGGCGACGGCCGGCCACGCAGCGACGACGCGATCGAATACGCGCTCGCTCAGCGGTTGGCCGGCGCCGACATCCTCGACATCGGTGCGGAGTCGACGCGCCCCGGGCACGAGGCGATCTCCGCGCAGGAAGAGCGGCGCCGCTTGCTTCCGGTGGTGCGCGGCGTGCGCGAGCGCGAACCGGGCGCGGCGATCTCGATCGACACCTTCAAGGCGGACGTCTTTCGCGATGCACATGCCGCCGGCGGCGATATGCTCAACTCGATCTGGGGTCTGGACGAGGTGCTTCTAGCCGTCGCGCTCGAATGCGACGTCCCGGTTGTCGCGATGCACAATAAGCGCGAGGCGGTCTACCAGCGCGACGTCGTCGACGAGGTCTTGGCGTACTTGGACGACCAGGGCCGGCGCGCCGTCAAGGCTGGTCTTCGGCCGGAACGCGTCATCCTCGATCCCGGCATCGGGTTCGGCAAAGGTCCGGAACACAACTTGGCACTGCTCGGCGCTCTCCCGCGCATCGTCGCACTCGGGTTTCCGACGATGATCGGAGCATCCCGAAAGTCGACCATCGGAAAGTTGACCGGCAAGTCCGTAGAGGGGCGCGTCTTCGGGACGGCGGCGGCGATCGCGCTGGCCGTCGCGGCAAGCGTCGACATCGTGAGAATTCACGACGTCGCCGAGATGCGCGACGTCGTCGCAGTCGCCGATGCTATCGAGCGCGGTTGGCGGCCGGCGGATTGGCTCGCATGAACGATCGCATCACGCTTCGAGGCATTCGCGCCCACGGACGGCATGGCGCCGGTTTGGGCGAACGCGATGCGGCGCAAGCGTTCGACATCGATGTCGAGATCGACATCGATCTTTCGAAGGCTCGGGCCAGCGACGTGCTGGCCGACACGCTCGACTACGCCAAAGTCTACGAGTTCGTCGTAGCGATCGTGCGCGACCGCTCCTTCGTTCTGCTCGAGCGGCTCGCTGATGAGATCGTGCGCGCGATATTGGCCGATCGGCGCGTCGGCGCTGCCGCCGTCACGATATCGAAAGCAGACTTGCTCTCGGGAGCGACGCCCTCGGTAACGGTGCGCGGCGAGAGCGCACCTTAGGCCACGAATGGCGCTCGCGCGCATCGGCATCGGTTCGAACCTCGGCGACGCGATCGGCAACGTGCGACGTGCCTTCGACGAACTCGGCACATTGGGGATCGTCGCCGCACGTTCGAGCCTCTATCGCACGGCGCCGTGGGGCGTGCGCGAGCAACCGGACTTCGTCAACGCAGCGGCGCTGTTGGAAACTGCCCTTGCGCCGCGCGCGCTGTTGGCCGAGCTCAAGGAAATCGAGCGCAGGATGGGACGCGAGCCGGCGGAGCGCTGGGGTGCCCGCATGATCGACCTCGATCTCCTCGCGTACGATGATCTGGAACTCGAAGAGGCCGATCTGGTCGTTCCGCACGAGCGGCTCTTCGAGCGTGCTTTCGCGCTTGCGCCGCTGGCGGAGATCGACCCGTCGTTCCGTGCGGCGCTCGAACGCCTGCCCGTGGAAACCCGCGAGAGCGTCCGCCGCATAGCCGATCACCGGGGGTAGATGGGGGGACGGCTCGAACGGCAGACAGCTGTGGACTGGGAGTTTACGCTCGAACGCGTGCGGCGCGCAGCGGAGTTTTGTGCCGATGCCGGCTTGGCGAGCTTTCGCGTCGAGGAAGAGGGACTCGAGATCGAGGTGCGCCGCAGCCTTCGCTCGGCGCGATCGCCGAACGTTCCGGCCGTGCCGGCGTCGAACGCGATACCCTCCGCCAACGGTTCGCCGGTTCCGGAGGACCGGCCGAGTGCCGTCGTCCGGGCTGAGTTCGTGGGCATCCTGCGGCTGGCAAGACCCGCCGTCACCGAGGGAACGGTCGTCGGCGGGGATCGGGAACTCGCCTACGTCGAGTCGCTCGGAGTGCGCAACCCGATTCGCGCCAACGGCACCGGGCGCATCGTCGCGGTTCACGTCAACGACGGAGAACCGGTCGAGTACGGACAAGCCCTTTTTTCCATCGAACCTCAGTCATGAGCCAAGGTTTTTTCTCCAGCCGGTTCAGTTTTCGTGCTGCGTAAGATCCTGATCGCCAATCGAGGCGAGATCGCGCTGCGCATCAATCGCGCGGCCCACGAACTGGGAATCGAAACGGTTGCAATCTTCTCCGAGCCGGACCGCACGTCGCTGCACGTCCGTTACGCCGACGAGTCGTTCTGCGTCGGCCCCGGCCCGGTCGCGCGCTCCTATCTGAACATTCCGAACATCCTCTCGGCGGCGCTCATCTCGGGCGCCGACGCGATCCATCCCGGTTACGGTCTGCTCGCCGAAAACGCGCGCTTCGCAGAGATCTGCGCCGATCATGGCCTGACCTTCATCGGCCCCGCCCCCGAAGTGATCGCGAAAATGGGCGACAAGGCGACGGCCAAAGCGCTCATGCGCGATGCGCGCATCCCGATCACGCCGGGTACGGGGATCTTGGCCGACGCCGCCGAGGCGGCGCACGCGGCACGCAAACTAAAATATCCCATCATGCTCAAAGCGACGGCGGGCGGTGGCGGAAAAGGGATGCGCGTCGTGCGAGACGCAGCAGAACTCGAGCGCGCGTTTGCGACGGCACAGTCCGAAGCCGAAGCGAACTTTAAAGACGGCCGGCTCTACATGGAGAAGCTGATCGAGCGGCCCAGGCACGTCGAAGTGCAAGTCATCGGCGACACCTTCGGCAACGTCGTTCACGTCGGCGAGCGCGATTGTTCGATCCAAAAGCCGTCGCACCAGAAACTGATCGAGGAAGCGCCGGCGCCTGCCCTCTCGCGCGCGATACGCGAGCGCTTGCACGAGATGGCGCTGGCCGCGGCCCGTGAGGTGCGCTACACCAGTGCGGGCACGCTCGAATTCCTCGTCACGGGGGACGACGTGTTCTTCATGGAGATGAACACGCGGATCCAGGTCGAGCACCCCATCAGCGAAGTCGTCTACGGCGTCGACCTCGTGCGCGAACAGATCCGCATCGCTTCCGGCGAGCGTCTTTCGTTTCAGCAGAAAGATCTCTCGGCCGAGGGGCATGCGATCGAGTGCCGCATCAACGCGGAAGATCCGCGTCAAAACTTCGCGCCTGCGGCGGGGACGCTTTCCCGCGTCGTCTTGCCGGGCGGCTTCGGAATCCGCGTCGATTCGCACGCCTACGCGGGGCTGCAGATTCCACCGTATTACGACTCATTGATCGCGAAAGTCATCGCGCACGGCGCGACGCGAGAAGAGGCCATCACGCGCATGGGCTGGGCCCTCGACGAGACGTGGATCGAGGGGGTCAACTCGACCGTCGATCTGTGTCGCGCGGTGATGCGCGACGATCGATTTCGCGGCGGCGCGGTCGCGATCGATTATCTGCCGAACTTCGTGGCGCCGGCGCCGGCCGGATCGTGACGCGACGGCACGCGCGCGAACTCGCACTTCAGACGTTGTTCAGCATAGAGCTCGGAAGGCACGATCCGCATGCGGCGCTCGACGAGGCGCTGGCGCGGCCGGGCGTGCGCGACGAGCGAGGCTTCGTCAGAGACCTCGTGCTCGGGACGCTTGACCATGCGTCAGAATCAGATCAGATCGTCGCGCCGCTGCTGCAGGATTGGACGCTGGAACGGATTCCGACGGTCGATCGTTTGATTTTGCGAATGGCCGTTTACGAGCTACAGTACGCTCCGCAGACGCCGCGCGTCGTGGCGATCAACGAGGCGATCGAACTCGCCAAAAAGTTCTCGACCGAAGAGTCGGGTCGCTTCGTGAACGGCGTACTTGCCAGCGTGGCGGCCGCCACGTGAGCGCGGTTGCGGCGCGACGCCGTCGTCGCAAACGCCCCACACTTCTGGGCCGCATCTTTTTCGTTCTGTTCGCGACGGTTTTCGTTCTGGTGCTGTTGTCCGCGGGGACGGTTGCGGGTTTGGTCTACACGTATTCTCGCAATCTGCCGGACATCAACAAGATGGCCGATTTCCAACCGTCCCGCTCCACGCGCGTCTACGCGCGCGACGGGACGCTGCTCGCCGCCCTCTATCGCGAGAACCGCCTGTGGGTCCCGATCTCACAGGTGCCCCAACTCGTGCGCAACAGTTTCGTCGCGACCGAGGACCGTAATTTCTACCGGCATCGCGGGATCGACCTGTACGGGATCATCCGAGCCGCTTACGCCGATTACCGGCACGATCAATTTCAGGGCGCCTCGACGATCACGCAGCAGCTGGCTCGCAAGCTCTTTCTTTCCGACGAGGTCTCTATCTCGCGCAAAGTGCAAGAGGCGCTGCTGGCGTTGGAGATCGAGCGCTACTACACCAAGGACGAGATCCTCGAACGCTATCTCAATCTCATGTACTTCGGGTCGGGTGCGTACGGACTCCAAGCGGCGGCGCACACGTACTTCGGAACCGACGTTCGTCATCTCAAACTCGGGCAGATCGCGATGCTGGCCGGAACGTTGGCGGCGCCCTCGAGATACTCGCCGTACGTGAGCCTTCCGCGCGCCAAAGAACGGCAGCGTCACGTCCTAGAGCGGATGGTCGCGAGCGGCTACGTTACGCCCGCCGAAGCGGATGCCGCGCTGGACGCGCCGCTGCGCTTGATCGGCGAACGGCCGGGAGGATTGCAATCCTTCAAGTATCCGTATTTCACGACGTACGTCAATCACGTGTTGGGGCGGCAGTTTGGAATGCAGGCGACCTACGAAGCCGGTCTCGAGGTCGACACGACGCTCGATCCGCGCCTGCAAGATATCGCCGAAGAAGCGATCAATTGGGGCGCCGCCGCGGCGCGCGCGGAAGGGATCAACGCGCATCAGGCGGCGCTCGTCGCGATCCGCCCGTCGACAGGTGAGATTTTGGCGATTGTCGGCGGCGCCGGCGGGTTTTCGCTCAAGAATCAGTTTAATCGCGCTTGGCAAGCGCAACGACAACCGGGCTCGTCGTTCAAACCGTACGTCTATACCGCCGCGATTGACAGCGGGATGCCCCCGACGGCGCTGGTCGACGACGCGCCGGTGCAGTATCCAATGGGTGACGGCACGTGGTGGCGTCCGCAAGACGACGATCTGCGCTACATGGGTTCGATCACGCTGCGCACGGCGCTGGCGCAGTCTCGCAACATCGTAGCGGTCAAACTGGCTCAAATGGTGGGCGTCGATCGCGTGATCGAATACGCGCACCGCATGGGCGTGCGCGCGAAGCTCGAGCCGAACCTGTCGCTCGCGCTGGGCAGCTCGGTCGTTTCGCCACTCGACATGGCCTCGGGCTTCGCGACCATCGCCGACCAAGGCATCCACGTCGAGCCGACCCCGATTCGTTTGGTGAGGGACTCGCTCGGAGCGGTGATTCTCGACAACCGCTTTCCGCAGGAAACCGAAGTCTTCAGCGCCGGGACGGCCTACGTAGTGACGTCGATGATGGAGAGCGTGATACGAGAGGGCACCGGTTATCCCAACGCCGACATCGGCCGGCCGGCGGCGGGCAAGACCGGCACCACCTCCGACTATCGCGACGCTTGGTTCGTCGGCTTTACGCCGGATCTCGTCACCGCGGTCTGGTTCGGCAACGACAATTACGAGCAAATGAATGAATCATACGGCGGAAACATTCCGGCGCGAACGTGGGCGCGCTTCATGCGCCGGGCGCTGGCCAAGGTGCCGAAGCACGACTTCATCTTTCCCGCCGGTGAAGTGAAGAAGCTCGCCTACTGTGGCCAGTCGTCGCGTTATGAGTATTTCTTGGCGGAGACGGCGACGGGTACGTGCGCGTCGGGAAGCTACTACTCACCGCGCCACGCCCAGGCCGAGCCGCCTCGCCAGGTCGCTCCGGTGACCGCAGCGCACCCGCTCGCCGCCGCCGCCGGCTTGGCTGACGAACCAGGCCCGCCGCATCACGCGAACTTCCGAACGGTTCTTGCGCCCACGGTTCCGCCGCGTCCGGTTTCAGGCGAAGCGGCGGCTCCGCGCGATGCCGATGCGCCGGCGCCGTCGCAGCCCGTCGCGGCACAGGATCCGCCGCAAGAGCATACGCTTCAGACGCCTCCGACCTTCCCGCCGCCGCCGCCCATTCCGCCACTCCCACCGCTTCCGCCGCTCAATCCCACACCGCGATGAAGTCGCCGCCGATCGCGCCGATTGCAAGCGAGGAGATCCGCGGCGTCGCCTGGTTGTCGAAATACCTGCGCGACAAATTGCGGCGCGATCCGGGGCTGCGCTCGATCGCGATTCGCGGCGAAGTCAGCAACTACAAACCTGGCGCATACGGATACCTCAACTTCGCGCTGAAAGAGGGGCCGGCCGTCTTGCAATGCTACGCGTTGGAAGACGATTTTCGAGATTTTCCGGACTTCAAGGACGGTTCGAAGATCGTCGCCTTCGGCTCGATCGACACTTACGCGCTCCGCAGCGCCTATCAGTTGGTGGTTACGCGCGTGCGCCTCGAGGGCATCGGCGACGTCCAGCAACTCTTCGACGAACGCAAGAAGCGACTCGCCGCCGAGGGCCTTTTCGATCCCGCTCGCAAGCGACCGCTGCCGGCATTTCCCTTTCGCGTCGCCGTCGTCTCTTCGAAGCGCTCGCAAGGCGCGCACGACTTCATGACGCGCTTGGGTCAGCTTCGCCCGCACGTGCGCGTCGAGTGGTGCGAGACGTCGGTGCAGGGGACGAGCGCAGCGGCCGAAATCGTCGGGGCGCTGGGCCGAGCATCGCAACTCGACGTCGATCTGATCGTGCTGACGCGCGGCGGCGGATCGTTCGAAGATCTCTTCACCTTCAGCGACGAGAGCGTCGTGCGGGCGGTCGCACGTGCGCGGCATCCGGTGATCTGCGCGGTCGGGCACACCGTCGATCAACAACTTGCCGATTTCGCCGCCGACCTGCATGCCGAGACGCCGTCGGCCGCCGCCGAGCGCGTCGGCCCGGAGACGCGCGCGCTGCGCGAGCGTATCGAGGAGCGATTTCGCCGCGCGCACAGCTCGGCCTCGCGCACCCGCGAACGCCTCGCGGAGCGCTTGGAGCGCGCCTTGACGCGTTCGAAATTGGACGACGCGCGGCTCTTCTTTCTGCCGCAGCGGCAACGTCTCGAAACGGCAATCGACGAGCTCGCCAACGCGCTCGACGATGGTGTGCGAAGACGACGCGAACGCGTCGCGGCACTGAGCGAAGGGCTGGCCCGCTTCGATCCGCGCCTTCAGCTGGCGCGCCGCGGCGAGGCGCTGCGAAGCTGTGCGGCGCGGCTGGATCGCGCGCGAAGCGAGCGCTTCGCCGGGGAAGGGCGCCGGCTCGGGGACGACGGCGCGCGGCTCGAACGAGCGATGCGCGACCTCATCCTCCGGTCGAGGCAACGCCTTTCGCTCGCCGCCGCGAATCTGGGCGGCAACGATCCGGAAGCAATTCTGCAAAAAGGTTATGCCATCGTAACGCACGAGGGTCGCATCGTGCGCGACCCCGGCGAGGTCGCGATCGGTGCGTCGATCGACGCTCGGGTCGCGCGCGGAACGCTTTCGGCGCGCGTCGAATCGAACAAGGTGGACTCGAAGAAAGACGTGGATGGCAACGAACGCATCGGGTGAATTCGAGAAGGCGCTGGAGCGCCTCGAACAGATCGTGACCAAACTGGAAAAAGAAACCGTGGGACTCGACGAGTCGGTCGCCCTGTTCAATGAGGGCAAACAGCTCGCGCGCCGATGCGAGGCGTTGCTCAAGGCCGCGCAATCTTCGATCGAAGCGGCTGCGGCCGAAGCGGCCCCGAGCGAAGGGCCCCCCGGAAACACATCCTCCGGCAAGCTGCCTTTCTAGTTTAGCAGCCGGAGTTCGAAGTGAGTACGCGAGCGCAACGTTTGGACGAAGCCGTCGCCGAACGCGCGGGCGTCACGCGCTCGCGGGCGCGCTCCTTGATCATCGCCGGACGCGTGCGCGTCGACGGACGGCCGATGACGAAGCCCGGTGCCAACGTTCGCTCCGATGCGAGCCTCGACGTCGCAAGGCCTCGTCCGTTCGTCAGTCGCGGTGGTGAGAAGCTGGAGGGCGCGCTCGACGCCTTCGGCCTCGACGTTCGCGGTGCGCGAGCATTAGACGTCGGCGCGTCGACCGGCGGCTTCACCGATTGTCTGCTGGCGCGCGGCGCGAAGGACGTGACCGCCGTCGACGTCGGTTACGGACAGATGGCGCTTCCTCTGCGCGACGATCCCCGCGTAACGCTCCTCGAGCGCACGAACTTTCGGCTTCTACCGGACGACGCGTTCGCGGAGCCCTTCGACGTGATCGTCATCGATGCGTCGTTCATTTCGGTGATAACGATGATCGCGCGCGCCAAATCGTATCTGGCCGCAGGCGGCACGATCGTCGCGCTCGTCAAGCCGCAGTTCGAAGCCGGTCGCGAGCGGCTGGGCGGCGGCGGGGTCGTTCGCGATCCGCAGGTACGTGCCGCGATCTTGCGAGAGGTGCGCGCGGCCGTCGAACGCATGGGCTTGGTGGTGGTCGCTGCGGCAGTCTCGCCGTTGCGCGGACCGGCGGGTAACGTCGAAGTGTTTTTCCGCGTCGAACTCCACGGAACGGCGATCGATGACGCGCTGCTCGCAGCGGCGGCAGGCGGATGAGCACCAAGCTCGTTCGGCCCAAAGTCGGGACCGTCGCGCTGTACGTCGACCTCGAGCGGGATCACGCGCGCGTGGCGGCCGTTGCGGTCGCCGAAGCGTTGCTCGCGGCAGGCTATACGATTGCGCTGTGCGAGGATCAGGACGGTTCGCTGAATCTCGCTTCCGGCGGCGCGAACGTCGACGAAGCGGTCCTTCTGGTAACGATCGGTGGGGACGGAACTTTGCTGCGCGCGGCGCAGATCGCGGCGCCGCGCGGCATCCCGCTGTTCGGCGTCAACACGGGCCGGCTCGGCTTTCTGACCGAGATCGATTGGCGAACCGGCGTCGTCCCCGAGATCCCGGCCATGCTGCGCGACGGCTTCATCGTCGACGACCGCACCGCCCTCGAAGCGAACGTCCACGCTCGAACCCACCTCGCGCTCAACGATATCGTCGTGCGCCGGACGGATTCTCACATGACGCCGTTCGGAATATATATCGACGGTTCGCTGGCGGCGCACGTGCCCGCCGACGGCGTCATCGTCGCCACGCCGACCGGTTCCACCGCCTATTTTCTCTCGTCAGGCGGTCCGATACTGGCGCCTGACGTCGCCGCCTTCGGGGTGATCGCGCTGCTGCCGCATACGCTCTTCACGCGGCCGCTCGTGGTCCCCGACTCCTCCACGATCGCGCTAACCTGCGACGCCGAAGTTCGCGGCGTCGCGCTCGAAGCCGACGGGGGCACGGTCGACCGGCTGCACGGCGGCGACGAGGTCACGGTGAAACGCTACGCACATCGAGTGCGCTTCGCGCGCCGCGCGCCGCTCGATTTCTTCAAGCTTCTCGAGGAAAAGTTGCGCTGGAACGCGCCGATCAAAGAGCGGGATTCGTCGTAATGCTTGGCCGGCTCGAGATCGAAGATTTCGGGTTGATCGCGCGTGCGTCGGTCGAATTTGCCGGGGGAATGACGGCCTTTACGGGCGAGACGGGATCGGGGAAGACGATGCTGATCGGCGCACTCGCGTTCGTTCTGGGCGAGCGTTCGTCGCCCGAGACGATTCGCAGCGGCTCGGCTCGAACGCGGGTCAGCCTTGAAGTCGACATCGACGGAGCGTTACGCGAGCGCCTCGCCGCCGAGGGCTTCGAGCTCGAGCCGGATGAACCGGCGATCTTCGCGCGCGAGCTGCAAACGAGCGGAAAATCCTCCGGCCGCATCAATGGGCGGGCGGCCACGGCGGCGCAGCTGCGCGAAGCGGGTGAATGGTTCGTCGATCTGGTCGGGCAGCACGAGCAGCAGCGTCTTCTCTCGCAATCGTATCAGCTCGAATTGCTCGATCGCTACGCCGGCGACGCCGCGCTGCGACTGCGAGAAGCGGTCGGCGAAGCGTACGCTCGCGCCGGGACGCTGTCGCGAGAACTCGCCGCGCTGAAAGAGTTGGCCGGGCGCGGCTTGGCCGAGGCCGAGTTCGCGCGTTTTGCGATCGCCGAAATCGACGATGCAAAACTCATCGCGGGCGAGGACGTGCGCCTGCGCGAGCGGCGCGATTACCTCGCGAACGCGGAACGGATCGCCAGCGCCCTGGCACTGGCGCATGATTTTCTCGCCGGGAGCGCGCGGTCGGCGCGCGGTGCGAGTTCGGGGAGACGTAGAGGTTTTGAGGGAGGCGCAGGTTCGGCATCGGATGGCCTTGGAGCGGCAGCAACCGCACTCGCCGGCGTTGCGACATTCGGCGCGGAGTTGTCGCGCCTCGCCGAGCTCCTGGCCGCGCTGCAGAGTGACGCGACGGATGCGGCAGTCGCCATTTCGCGTGCGATCGAAGCGACCGAATTCGACGAGGCCGAGATGGGCACGATCGTTGAGAGGCTCGACGTCATCGCGCGGCTCCAACGGAAATACGGCGGCACGATCGAGCTGGTCTTAGAATCGCGCGATCGACTTTCGGCGAGCGTGCAGCGGCACGAAACGAGCGACGAGCGTCAGTCGCAACTCGAACTTGCGCTCGGGACGACTCGCGCCGAACTCGAACGGCTCGCCGTGGCGCTCCGCGAACTGCGTGCGGAGGCGGCACGGCGACTCGAACGGTCGGTCGCGGACGAACTCACGGAGCTGGCGATGCCGGCGGCGCGCTTCGAGGTTGAGCTCGAGCGCACCGAAGAGATCGGAGCGCAGGGACACGAACGCGCGGAGTTTCGGCTTTCGCCCAATCCCGGCGAACCGGTTCGCCCGCTCGCCCGCGCCGCGTCCGGAGGCGAACTCTCGCGCGTCTTGCTCGCGCTGGTCGCCGCCGTGGCGGATAAACGCGAGCGGACTGCCCTCGTGTTCGACGAGATCGACGCCGGCGTCGGCGGCGCGACGGCGCGCTCCGTCGGCGAGCGGCTGGGGACGCTCGCGCGCAGCGCGCAAGTCCTGTGCGTTACGCACCTCGCTCAGATCGCTTCGTGGGCGGATCGGCACTACGCGCTCCGCAAGCGCGACAGCGGAGGCACGACGACGATCGAGGTTCTCGAACTGCGCGACCGCGACGCGATCCTCGACGAGCTCGCGCGCATGATGGGCGGGAAAGTTCACGACGTCGCCGTCGAGCACGCCGAGACGCTCCTGCGCGACGCCCGCAAAAGAAAAACCGCGGTTGCGAACCGGCAATGAGTCTCGCGTCGTAGCGTGCTCTAAGCGCCTGTCGGCTCAGGACACGATTGGTTGACCTGGGTGCCGATTACCGCCGCGAACGAAGCGGGACGGACGTCCGAGGTTGCCTAGGAGCAGCTCTTCGAAGACTCATAGGCGGTAGTACTCGACCGCCAATGAGATATCGGAATAGTAGGAGAGACAACCCCACCTGAAGTTGGATTGCTGAATGGCTTCCGTAGCGCCGCGCATCACGAAGCCGTAGTTGGGGTCACCGGCCGACCAGCGGCGTATCTGGGCGGTGACGTCGATGTCGATCGCACCGCCGCCGGAAGGTATCCCCGAAGCGAACGAGTCGAATTCGATCCATCCCGCACTGCCCCACCATGCGTCACGACCCGTGCCGATTTCTGTCCCGCAAGCAATCTGCGTATCTTGTACAAAGGGCGGTATACTGAGCGGCGTCTTAACGAGGTTCGTGGTCAAATGACTTCCGAAGTGAAGCGTCGCATTGCGAATCAGCTTACCGGCCAGACTCGAGAGGTCGAATACTACCGCGCCGCGCCAGATATCTGAATCGTGCGCATTGCATTTTACGGTATACTCGTCGCCTGTATACATATAACCCACCGTGAAATTTTGGGATGAGTCGATCGGGTATTCCGTCGTAGTGTTGCAAACGCCTGATAGACTGTGCGCATGCTTATGCGGCGAGCGAAGATGACTCAGCTTCTTGAAGGTGCCTGAAAATGTCCGGGCGACGTCGGCGTCGCGGACACAATACGTCGGGCTGTCCGGCGACTCGGTCGCGCCCTTGACCGCCTTCACGACGAAACAATCCCCGACTCGGTATCGGCCTTGAGACAGGATCGCGGCCGTGACGTCCGCACCCGAGTACGCGACCGCGGTGCGTGGTCCCGACACCGCCGTCTTACTCGACATCCCGCTGCCGCTGCCGGGCGCATGATAGATGCGGTAGCCGTCGACGGAACCGATGCAATTGGGCTGGCAGGACGCTGCGTTCTGCTTCCAATCCCAGACGAGCACCAATGCCTGCGAGGCCTGCGCATTTTTACAGTCACCGCCACTGAGCCCACTCTCGACGCAATAACTTAGTCCCGGCGCCCCAAAGAGGAGTCTCGGTTCCGCCAATTTCGGTGGGGCGATCGTGCCGATCGCGCCGATGAGGGACCCATACTTAGGCGTTACCGGAATCGGCGTTGGCGTCGGCGTCGGCTTGGCACTCACGGCCCCGACAAAGCCGCGCGGCGGCGGAGCGCAGGTCACGAAATACTTGACCTGGTTCGAGATGGTCTCCGCTTGCCCCGCGAGATCGGATGCGTGAAGCTCGACGATGTTCGACGTCGTCTGATCGCTCGACGTCGTGATCGTGAGTGAGTACGCGACGGGAGCAACCGCCGATCGCTGCATCAAGGCCGTCGTCTTCGGCGTCACTTGTTCGACGCCGTTGACCAGATAAACAAACCAGTATTGGAACTGCGTGTATGGTGCCCCAACGACGGAACCGTTGAATTGGACCTTCACGGGACAGACGGCGTTCGCGGGACTGTTGGCAACGCTGAGTTGGGTGGTATACCCCGCCGACGCAGGCGCCGCGAGCGCACCGAGAAACACAGCAAAAGCCGTGCTCGTATGTAAGAGACGCTTCATCTTTACAACCTTCCCGGAGCCGACTGAGTCGCCGGGTCTTCCCGAAGCCGAGGGCTTCGACGGGCCTTCCCAGAGCCCCGGCTTCGCCACTTCGGGGCTGTCGCGCTCGCTTTTTGCGTGAGCACCATGCCGGCGCAAGCGAGCGTATCCGAAAACCACAGTCCGAGAAGCTACGAGCGACTCGGCAAAGAATATTTCGACGGAAATTGGTCCTCGCTACTGTCCGAAACGACCAGAGAACTCGTAATCGAGGCCGCATCGAGGCAGCGAGCTGAAACGAGGGACGTTTCCAGTCGATCTCTCGAACTAGATGTCTTTTCGCCCCAATCATCCGGGAATGCGGGACTAATGGAGAATGACCGTATGCCGAAACCCTACAAACTCTACCGCTGCCCCGAGGGCCACGAACGCCGGTCGTACGCCGCCATCGGCGTCGACGTGACGGGCGCGCCGCCGATGCAGAGCACGGTGTGGTGCGTCGAGAAGATGGCTGACGGGTCGATGTGCAAGGAGCGTGCCGTCTTCGTGGAGACGAGGTACGGGGAACAAATGAACCACGCAGCCATATTCTATGCGAACGATGTTGAGGTCGCACGCGGCACCCTGGTCAAACGAAGCGATAACATATTCACGTTCAAGGCCGCCGCATTCGCTGAGCGTTCTGCGCACAGCACGGCGCGCCTCACTGTTGCGGTTCACCGACACGGCACCACGCCTCTCGTCCTGGACAATTGCCACGTCATGGAATCAGGCGCTGGTAACCTTGTCTTGATCGCCGACCAGATTATTGGCGACGATTCGGACTTAGTCGATATCGTTTCACTTTTGTAGCCTGCCGGGATATCGTAGTTAAGATGACGTTGGGCGGCCATCCGGGCAATCCGGGACTAAATGTCATCGATGAGATCGTGCCGCCGCAAGAACCACGTTCTCGAATGGAAAAGGCCCGA